>ERZ1066122.278-NODE-278-length-55152-cov-9.335100_pt1 | contig 55152 bp, 55 predicted proteins | sample MGYA00382769_ERZ1066122 | MGnify/ENA primary metagenome ERZ1066122 (study PRJEB33369, sample SAMEA5778352) | biofilm metagenome | biome: Industrial cooling water; feature: Water cooling tower basin; material: Biofilm | place: United Arab Emirates | collected... | reverse complement strand
TCCGCCGCGAAGGCCGTGTCCCGGCCGTGATCTATGGTGCGGGCGAAGCCGCCACCACCATCCACGTCGAGGAAAAGATCCTCGTCCGCCAGCTGCACACCGGCCATTTCATGAACGCCATCGTGGAGCTGGAGCTGGACGGCAGCACCATCCGCACCCTGCCGCGCGATGTCGCCTTCCACCCGGTCAGCGATCGCCCGATCCATGTCGATTTCCTGCGCCTCACTGGCAATGAAGTCGTCACCGTGACGGTGCCGGTGCACTTCGTCGATCAGGAACAGTCGGCCATCAAGCAGGGCGCGATGCTCAACATCGTCGCCCACGAGCTGAAGCTCGATTGCGCGCCGGATGCCATTCCGGATGACATCACCATCAGCCTGGCTGGTCTGCAGGTGGGTGCCACCATCCACATCGCCGACGTGAAGCTGCCGGCCGGTGTGAAGCCGCATGGCCGCGAAACCGGTCTGACCATCGCCACCATCGTTGCGCCCAAGGCGATGAAGAGCGAGGAAGGCGACAACGAGACGGCTGCCGCGTAAGCGCCCCGTTAGCGTTGAAGACATGCAGCGGGGCAGGGGATCACTCCCTTGCCCCGCTTCTGCTTTCACGGGATAGCAGCGCGCGATGCAACTCCTCGTCGGCCTCGGCAACCCGGGCGCGCACTATGCGCTGCACCGGCACAATGTCGGCTTCATGGCCATCGATGCCATCGCCGAACGCTGGTCGATCGGCCCGTTTCGCCCTCGCTTTCAGGGCCTCGCCGCCGAAGGGCGCATCGGCTCGGCGAAGCTGCTGCTGCTCAAGCCCGCCACCTTCATGAACGAAAGCGGCCGCAGCGTTGGCGAGGCGCTGCGCTTCTTCAAGCTCGATGCTGCAGCCGCGCTGACCGTCTTCTATGACGAGCTTGATCTCGCGCCCTTCAAGCTCAGGATCAAGCATGGCGGCGGCGCGGCGGGGCACAACGGCATCCGCAGCCTTGATGCCCATGTTGGCGCCGACTATCGGCGGGTGCGCATCGGCATCGGTCATCCCGGTCACAAGGAACGGGTGACGGGCCATGTGCTGGGCAATTTCGCCAAGGCCGAGCTTGATCCGCTGGCCGATCTGCTCGGCGTGATGGCCGATGAACTGCCCACGCTGCTGGCCGGCGACGAGGCGCGTTACCTGTCAGACGTGGCGCTGCGGTTGCCGAGATAAGGCCCTCCCCATCGGCACGATGGGGAGGGGGACCATGCGCTGCATGGTGGAGGGGGCTCTGGCGCCAACAGCCCCTCCGTCGCCTTCGGCGCCACCTCCCCATTCGGAGAATGGGGAGGACCCTGTCATCGTCACCTCCCCATTCGGAGAATGGGGAGGACCCTGTCATCGCTTGCGCTGGCGCGCCTCGGGCGGCAAAGAGCCGTCGCAATCACCCTTGCAATCGGAAAATCCCTCCCATGCCCATCCGTGTCGGTATCGTCGGCCTGCCCAATGTCGGCAAGTCCACCCTGTTCAATGCGCTCACCGAAACCGCGGCGGCGCAGGCGGCCAACTATCCCTTCTGCACCATCGAGCCCAACGTGGGGAATGTCGCGGTGCCCGATCCGCGCCTCGACAAGCTCGCCGCCATCGCAAAATCGCAGAAGATCATCGAGACGCAGCTGGGCTTCACCGACATCGCGGGCCTCGTGAAGGGCGCGTCGAAGGGCGAAGGCCTGGGCAACCAGTTCCTCGCCAATATCCGCGAGACCGACGCCATCGCCCATGTGCTGCGCTGTTTCGAGGATGATGACGTGACCCACGTCGCCGGCCGCGTGAACCCGGTGGAGGACGCCGAGACGGTGGAGACCGAGCTGATGCTCGCCGATCTCGAAAGCCTCGACAAGCGGCTGCCGCAGCTCGCCAAGAAGGCGCAACAGGGCGACAAGGAAGCCAAGGTGCAGGTGGCCATCCTCTCCCAGGTGCACGCGCTGCTGCAGCAGGGCAAGCCGGCGCGGCTGGCAGAGCCGAAGGACGAGGAGGAGGCCCGCGCGCTCCGGCAGGCCCAACTGCTCACCACCAAGCCGGTCCTCTATGTCTGCAATGTCGAAGAGGCGAGCGCCGCCAGCGGCAATAAGCACAGCGAGGCAGTGGCGAAGATGGCCGCCGGCATCGGCGCCAGGGCGGTAGTCGTCTCCGCCGCCATCGAGGCCGAGATCGCCACCATGGAACCGGCGGATCGCAAGGAATATCTGGAAGCCATTGGCCTCCATGAAACCGGCCTCGCCCGCGTGGTGCGCGCCGCCTATGACCTCCTTGGCCTCATCACCTTCTTCACCGTGGGCCCCAAGGAAGCCCGCGCCTGGACGGTGAAGAAGGGCGCCAAGGCCCCGCAGGCCGCCGGCGAGATCCACGGCGATTTCGAGAAGAAGTTCATCCGCGCCGAAACCATCGCCTATGCTGATTATGTAACGCTGGGCGGTGAAGGCCCGGCCAAGGACGCCGGCAAGCTGCGCGCCGAAGGCAAGGACTATGTCGTGGCCGATGGCGACGTGATGCATATATTGCATGGTGCGTGACGGCGCCCAGCGCTACATCATCCCCATGCTCACCCGCCGCGCCCTGATTGCCTCTGCTCTGGCTGCGCCGGCTGCCGCGCAGGTTGATCTGGGCTTCGCCGACAATGGCCTGAGGCCCACCACCCGCACCTTTCCGCAGAAGGGCGAGATGATCCTGCAGCGCTCCTCCCCGCCGCTGCTGGAAACGCCGCTGAGCGTGTTCGACGCCCATGATTTCACGCCGAACGACCGTTTCTTCGTGCGCTGGCATTATCCCTTCCCGACCAGCATCGATCCGGCCCGGCACCGCCTGCGGGTGACCGGCCATGTGACGAAGCCGCTCAGCCTCTCGCTCGGCGATCTTGCCCGCCTGCCGCGTGTCGCTGTCGCCGCAGTGAACCAGTGCGCCGGCAATGGCCGCGGGCTGTTCACCCCGCGCGTGGCCGGCGCACAATGGGCCAATGGCGCCATGGGCAATGCGCTGTGGGAAGGCGTGCGCCTTAGGCAAGTGCTCGCCCTGGCAGGGGTGAAGGCCGGCGCTGTGGCGGTGCGCTTCGGCGGGCTCGATGCGCCGCTGGTCGAGACCGCGCCGGACTTCGAGAAGAGCCTGCCGATCGACCATGCGCTGACCGACGATGTGCTGATCGCCTGGGCGATGAACGGCGAGGCCCTGCCGCTGCTCAACGGCTTCCCGCTGCGCCTCGTCGTGCCCGGCTGGTATTCCACCTATTGGGTGAAGATGCTCGATGCCATCGAGGTGCTGGCCACGCCCGACGAAGGCTACTGGATGGCCAAGGCCTATCTGCAGCCAGCCAACCCCCTCGCCGATGTCGCGCCGGGTGCGCCGCCGGGGGCGCGCGTGCCGGTGAGCGTGATGCGCCCGCGCGCCATTGTCACCAGCATCGCAGACGGCGCGAAGCTGCCGCCACGCGCCTTCACGCCGGTGCAGGGCGTGGCCTTCGGCGGCGATCATGGCGTGAAGACAGTGGAGCTCTCTGGCGATGGCGGCCGCAGCTGGGTGCCGGCGCAGCTCGGTCCTGATCATGGCCGCTATGCCTTCCGCCGCTTCCGGGGCGCGCTGGCGCTGCCGCCGGGCAAGCATGTCGTCCTGGCGCGGGCCACCAATGCGGCCGGGGTGAGCCAGCCGCTCAGCCAGAATTGGAACCCTTCAGGCTATAATCGTGCTGGCGTCGATCCGGTGCGCCTGGAGATTGGCTGATGCGTGCAGTGTTTGCCATTGCTGCCCTGGCACTGGTCGCCGCCGCGCCGCCCACGCAGCGCCTGGCAGTCGAGCTGCCCGATGGCGAGGGCCTGTTGCCGGAACGCTATGGCGTGTCGGGGGAAGCGGTGAACAACAATTGCCTGGCCTGCCATTCGGCCGCGATGATCACCGCCCAACCGCGCCTCACGCGCGTGCAGTGGGGGGAAACCATCGCCAAGATGCGCACTGTCTATGGCGCGCCGATCGATCCTGCGGACGATAAGGCGATCCTTGATTGGCTGGTCGCTGATTGACCTTGGCGACCCGCGCCCGCTAAGGCGCTGCGCGTGACGAAGCCGCTCTCCTTCCAGTCCATGATCCTAGCGCTCCAGAACTACTGGGGCAGCCATGGCTGCGTGATCCTCCAGCCCTATGACGTGGAGGTGGGCGCCGGCACCTTCCACCCGGCCACCACGCTGCGCAGCCTTGGCCCCGCGCACTGGAACGCCTGCTATGTGCAGCCCAGCCGCCGGCCATCGGATGGCCGCTATGGCGAGAACCCCAACCGCCTGCAGCATTATTACCAGTTCCAGGTGATATTGAAGCCGAGCCCGCCCGATCTCATCGGCCTCTATCTCGGCAGCCTCGATGCCATCGGTGTGGACCGCGCCAGGCACGATATCCGCTTTGTCGAGGATGACTGGGAAAGCCCCACATTGGGCGCCTGGGGCCTGGGCTGGGAAGTGTGGTGCGATGGGATGGAAGTCTCCCAGTTCACCTATTTCCAGCAGGTGGCCGGGCACGACTGCGCGCCGGTGGCGGGCGAGCTGACCTACGGGCTCGAACGGCTGGCCATGTATATCCAGGGCGTCGAGAACGTCTACGATCTCGCCTACAACGATGCCGGAGTCACCTATGGCGAGGTGTTCCTGCGCAACGAACAGCAGTTCAGCGCCTATAATTTCGAGCATGCCAACACCGAGAAATTGTTCCAGCATTTCCGCGACGTGAGCGAGGAATGCCGGGCGCTGGTGGCTGCCAGGCTGCCGCTGCCGGCCTATGACCAGGCGATCAAGGCCAGCCATATCTTCAACCTTTTGAACGCCCGCGGGGTGATTTCGGTAGCCGAGCGCCAGGCCTATATCGGCCGCGTGCGCGATCTGGTGAAGGCCGTGGCGGATGTGTGGGTGGAGCAGGCGCAATGAAGTTCCTGCTTGAACTCCAGTCGGAAGAAATTCCGGCCCGCATGCAGGCCGCTGCCGCCGAGCAGCTGCGCACGCGCTTCGTGGATGCACTCAAGGCCGCCGGGCTGGCGCATGGCGCGGTGACCGCGGACGCCACCCCGCGCCGCCTGTGGCTGATCGCCGACGATGTGGCCGCCGCTTCCGAAGGCAGTGCTGAGGAACTGAAGGGCCCGGCCGCCACCGCGCCGGCGCAGGCCATCGAGGGCTTCCTGAAGAAGACCGGCCTTGCCCGCGAGCAGCTGGAGGAGCGCGAGACGCCCAAGGGTGTCGTGCTGTTCGCGGTGATCCGCCGGGAAGGGCGCATCGCCGCTGACATTCTCGCCGAAGTCGTGCCCCAGATCGTCCGCGAGTTCGCCTGGCCCAAGTCGATGCGCTGGGGCGTGGCCAGCGAGACGACCGCAAGCCCGCGCTGGGTGCGCCCGCTCACTGGCATCGTCGCGCTGCTGGACGATGCGGTGGTGCCGTGCGAGGTGCACGGCCTCACCTCGGGCCGCGATACGCGCGGGCACCGCATTCATGCGCCGGGCGTGCTGTCCATCGCCAGCGCCGCCACCTATCTCGATCAGCTGCGCGCTGCCCGGGTGCTGGCCTCCAGCGCCGAGCGCCGCGAGATCATCGCCGCCCGTGCCGCCGAACTGGCCGCCGGGGCCGGCCTGTCGCTGATTCCGGACGATGGCCTGGTCGCCGAAAACGCCGGCCTCACCGAATGGCCGGTGCCGCTGCTGGGGCGCTTCGATCCTGATTTTCTCTCCGTGCCGCGCGAGGTGATCGTGCTCACCATGCGGACGAACCAGAAATATTTCGCGCTGGCCGATCGGGCGGGCGCGCTGGCCCCGGCCTTCATCTGCGTCGCCAACCTCGAAGCCAATGACGGTGGCGCCGCCATCACCCATGGCAACCAGCGCGTGCTCTCCGCCCGCCTGTCCGACGCCCGCTTCTTCTGGGAGCAGGACCTCGCCACTGTCCGCAAGGGCGGGCTGGAAGCGTTCCTGCCCAAGTTGAACGACATCGTTTTCCACGAGAAGCTAGGCACGCTGGCCGACAAGGTCGAGCGTGTGGCGGCGCTGGCGAAGTGGCTGGTGGAAAGCGGCGCCATCAAAGATCACCTCTCCCCGCCGGGGAGAGGTCGAGAGACAGCGCAGAGCGCTGGCCCGGGAGAGGGGCCTGCTGCGGCTGGCGAGAACCCCTCTCCCGCCGCCTCCGGCGAGTCGACCTCTCCCCGGCGGGGAGAGGTGAACGAACTGGCCGCCCTTGCCCAACAGGCAGCCCGCCTCGCCAAGGCCGATCTCGTCTCCGCCACCGTGGGCGAATTCCCCGAACTGCAAGGCCAGATCGGCCGCTATCTGGCTCTCGAAATCGGCATCGACCCCGCCATCGCCGACGCCATCCGCGATCATTACAAGCCGGCCGGGCAGGGCGACGACGTGCCCACCGCGCCGGTGAGCGTGGCGGTGGCGCTGGCGGATAGGCTGGACACATTGATGGGGTTTGTCGCGTCAAACGAGTTGCCCACTGGTTCGAAAGATCCTTTCGCACTTAGGAGGGCGATGTTAGGAATCATTCGAGTTATTCAAGAAAATTCTGCTCGCGTCTCATTCAAGTCGGCATTTGATCTTGCCGATGATCGCTACATTGATACCGCAGAAAAATATGGATTCCTCAAGTCCGGATCTGTGTTTTCCGATCCGACGAAGCCAGATCATGAGTATATTTCTAGCTGGTCCTCGGATGATTTGTACAATCCAGAGAAGTCTTTGATTGTATTTCGTTTCGATTGTGGGCATTTTTCGGGCTGGCTTCACGTTGAAGCGCTCGATTCTTATCTTTCGAGCTTTATGGACGGTTCGCCGATGATGCGAGCGGATGCAAAGTTCTATTTAATGAGCTTCTTAGCCGACCGTCTCAAAGTCCAGCAGCGCGAGGCCGGCGTACGCCATGATCTCATTGATGCCGTGTTCGCTCTCGGCTGGCAGGACGATCTCGTTGTGTTTTTGGCCCGCGTTAAGGCGTTACAGGCGTTGGTGGAAACCGAGGACGGCACCAACCTGCTCGCCGGCTACAAGCGTGCTGCCAATATCCTGAAGGCCGCCGAGAAGGACCCACCCCCGGCCCCTCCCGCAGGCGGGAAGGGAGATGGGGCAGAAGGGCGGTTGGCGGATGCGCTCGACATCGCGCTGCCCACTGCCACCCAGGCCGTCGCCGAGGAGCGCTTCACCGATGCCATGGCGGCGCTCGCCACCTTGCGCGCGCCGGTCGATGCCTTCTTTGAAGCCGTGATGGTCAACGATCCCGACCCCGCCATAAGGTCGCGGCGATTGGCGCTGCTTGCGCGCTTCCGCGATGCCGTGCATGGCGTCGCCGACTTCTCGAAGATCGAAGGCTGAACGGCCGCAAACAGGGACCGGGCAATGACCAAGTCAGTCTATCGTTTCGGCGGCGGCACCGCGGAGGGCGACGCCAGGCAGAAGGAACTGCTTGGCGGCAAGGGCGCCAATCTCGCCGAAATGGCCGGCATCGGGCTGCCGGTGCCCCCCGGGCTCACCATCGCCACCCATGTCTGCGCCGCCTTCTATGATGCCGGCGGCAAGCTGCCCGACAGCGTGCAGACCGAAGTGCTCGATGCGCTGGCCTTCGTGGAGAGCGTGACCGCCAAGAAGTTCGGCGATCCCGCCAATCCGCTGCTCGTTTCCGTCCGCTCCGGCGCGCGCGTGTCGATGCCGGGCATGATGGACACGGTGCTCAACCTGGGCCTCAACGATGTGACGGTCGAGGGCCTTGCCACCGCCAGCGGCAACTCGCGCTTCGCCTGGGACAGCTATCGCCGCTTCATCCAGATGTATGGCGACGTGGTGCTGGGCCTCGATCATTATCTGTTCGAGGATGCGCTGGAAATCGCCAAGGAGGACAAGGGCGTTTCGCAGGACACTGGCCTTGATGCCGATGATCTGAAGGCGCTCGTCGGCCGCTATCATGCCATCGTCGAGCAAAATCTCGGCCGGCCCTTCCCGCAAGACCCGCATGAGCAGCTTTGGGGCGCCATCGGGGCGGTGTTCGGTTCCTGGCGCAGCGACCGGGCGCGCACCTATCGACGCCTCAACGACATTCCGGAAGACTGGGGCACCGCCGTCAACGTGCAGGCGATGGTGTTCGGCAACCTTGGCGACACCTCGGCCACCGGCGTTGCGTTCACCCGTGACCCCAGCACAGGCGAGAAGGCCTGGTACGGCGAATATCTGATCAACGCGCAAGGGGAAGACGTGGTGGCGGGCATCCGCACGCCGCAATATCTCACCAGGGCCGCGCGCGAGAAGGCCGGCGCCAAGGCCGCGTCGATGGAAGAGGCCATGCCGACCGTGTTCGCCGAGCTGGGCCGCGTGTTCGACCTGCTCGAAGGCCATTACCGCGAGATGCAGGACATCGAGTTCACGGTGGAAGATGGCCGCCTGTGGATGCTGCAGACCCGCAGCGGCAAGCGCACCGCCAGGGCTGCACTGAAGATCGCGGTGGACATGGTGGGCGAGGGCCTGATCAGCGAGGGCGAGGCCGTGGCCCGTGTCGACGCCACCGCGCTTGACCAACTGTTGCACCCGACGCTCGATCCCAAGGCCCCGCGCGACATCATCACCCGCGGCCTGCCGGCCAGCCCCGGTGCCGCCAGCGGCGCCGTGGTGTTCGACAGCGACCTGGCCGAACTGAAGGCCCGCGCCGGCGAGGCGGTGATCCTGGTGCGCACCGAGACCAGCCCCGAGGATATCCACGGCATGCACGCGGCGCGCGGCATCCTGACGGCGCGTGGCGGCATGACCAGCCATGCCGCCGTGGTGGCGCGCGGCATGGGACGCCCCTGTGTGTCGGGCGCCGGCAGCATCAGCATCGACATGGCCAGCCGCTCGATGAGCTGCGGCGGCCGCCGCATCCTGGAAGGCGAGCGCATCACCATCGATGGCGCCACCGGCGACGTGATGCTGGGCGAGGTGGCGACCGTGGAGCCTGATCTGTCGGGCGATTTCGGCGTGCTGATGCAGTGGGCAGACCGGCATCGCCGCCTGAAGGTGCGCACCAATGCCGAAACGCCGGCCGATTGCCGCGTGGCCCGCCAGTTCGGCGCCGAGGGGATCGGCCTGTGTCGCACCGAGCACATGTTCTTCGAACCCGGCCGCATCACCGCGGTGCGCCGCATGATCCTGGCCGAGGACACCGCGGGCCGCGCTGCCGCGCTGGCCGAGCTGCTGCCCGAACAGCGCGCCGATTTTGCCGAGATCTTCCGGGTGATGGCCGGCCTGCCGGTGACCATCCGCCTGCTCGATCCGCCGCTGCACGAATTCCTGCCGCACGATGATGCCGGCTTCGCCGAAGTGGCGGCGGCCACCGGCCTGCCCGAGACGCTGGTGCGCCGCCGCATCGGCGAGCTGCACGAATTCAACCCGATGCTGGGCCACAGAGGCTGCCGGCTCGGCATCACTTACCCTGAAATCTATGCCATGCAGGCCCGCGCCATTTTTGAAGCAGCGGTGCTGGTGGCGAAGGAAACCGGCGAGGCGGTGGTGCCCGAAGTGATGGTGCCGCTGGTGGCGACGCCCAAGGAACTGGAAATCACCAAGGCGGCGATCGATGCCGAGGCCGCCACCGTGTTTGCCGAGACCGGCAAGACGCTGGAATATCTGGTTGGCACCATGATCGAGCTGCCGCGCGCTGCCCTGCGTGCCGCCGAGATTGCCACCCATGCCCAGTTCTTCAGCTTTGGCACCAACGACCTGACGCAGACGACGCTGGGCATCAGCCGCGACGATGCCGCGCGTTTCCTGGGACCCTATGTCGAAAAGGGCATCTACCCCAAGGATCCGTTCGTTTCGATCGACGAGGACGGTGTGGGCGAGCTGGTCAGCCTGGCGGCCGAGCGTGGGCGCGGGTCGAAGCCGGGCCTGAAGCTGGGCATCTGCGGCGAACATGGCGGCGATCCGGCCAGCATCCGCTTCTGCGAAGGCCTGGGGCTCGATTACGTGTCCTGCTCGCCCTATCGCGTGCCGATTGCCCGATTGGCGGCGGCACAGGCAGCGCTGAAGCGGGGCGCGTGATTATCGCCCGGCGATAATCACCGACTCCCGCGAAGCCGGCCAGCGAGCAAAAAGGGCGGCCCACGCAGGCCGCCCTTTTTGACTCGTCTGACGGCGCGGCTTTGCCGCGACGCGGGCTGCGGGGCTTCAGGCTTGCCAAGGCCCGTTCGACGTCACGAAATCAGCGCGTCTACCGCCTCCATATCCACCACCCCGTCGCCAGCCCGACGGCAAAGCCGGCCAGCACGAAGGCCCAGATCTCGCCGAACAGCCAGCTCATCGTTCCACCCATATGGCACCGGCAATGCCGGGATCGTGCTGCAGCCGGGCGATCACGGCGGCGCGTGTTGGCGCATCGGCGGTGCCCGACAGATGGGCGATGCGGCCGACGAGACCGCCCGGCTGGCGGAAGCGCACACTGCCATCCGTCACGCCCTCGGCGGCCAGCGCGTCCCCTGCCGCGCGGCCCAGCTGTGCCATCATCGCCTGGCCCTGGTGCAGGGCGGCGCCTCGGGCCAGCACCACGGTGGCGGCCAGCCCGGTCAGCAGTTTCAGCGCAGCGTGCATGGCCAGTGCCTAACCCCGCGGTCAAATATCTGGCAAGGGCCAAGACTGGCGGCTATCGAAAGGCCGATGGCTCCGCTGCCCGAAACAGATCCCTTGCGCCGCCGGCGCACACTGCCGGCCGGTGCGTTGCAGGATTATCGCGCCATGGCCGATGGCTGGCCGGTGCGCACTCTGCGCTGGGCCGGGCGCGACGGGCGAGCGCCGGTGCTGATCATCACCGGCCGCGCCGATTTCATCGAGAAATATGCCGAGACCATCCACGATCTGGTGGACGAAGGCCGCAGCGTCGCCTGCTTTGACTGGCGCGGCCAGGGCCTGTCGCGGAGGGTGGGCAAGACGCCGATGCACGGCGCTTCGCCCGGCTTTGATCTGTGGCAGCGCGATCTGGCGGAGCTGATTGGCTGGGCCGGCGATGGCGCGCCTGTTCATGCGATCGCCCATTCGATGGGCGGCCATCTGCTGCTGCGGCACCTCGCAGCCGGCGGCGGCGGCGTGGCGCGGGCGGCCTTGCTGGCGCCGATGACCGGCCTTGCCGTGCGCCCGCTGGGGCCAGCGATCGGTCGCTGGCTGGCGCGGCTGATGGTGCAGCGCGGGCGTGGCGGTCACTATGTGTGGGGCGGCGGTCCATGGCAGCCCGGCCGGCCAGGCGAGCGCCGCCAGGCCTGGCTGACCAGCAGTGCCGAACGCTATGCCGATGAAAGCTGGTGGATCGGTCAATATCCCGGCCTGGCGCTGGGCAGCGTGACATGGGGCTGGCTGGACGAGGCCTTTGCTGGCAATGCCGCGCTGGCCGCGCCGGGTGTGCCGGAAGCCATGGCCGTGCCGATGCTGTTCCAGGTGCCGGGCAAGGATGCGCTGGTGGACAGCGCGGCGACGCGGCGGCTGGCGGCCCGCATGGGTGCCACCTGCATCGACTGGCCCGGCGCCGGCCATGAACTGCTGCGCGAGGCGGAACCGCTGCGCAGCGAGGTGCTCACCCGCATTATGGGCTTTTTCGATCAGGCACAATGAACCGCACGGACTTCGATATCGCCATCATCGGCGCCGGCATCGCCGGGGCGAGCACGGCGTGGGCGCTGCTGGAAGCCGCGCCGCACTTGCGGGTTGCGCTGTTCGAGAGGGAGGACCGGCCCGGTTATCACACCACTGGGCGATCGGCGGCCTTCTGGGTGGAAAGCTATGGCGGCCCGGCCATCGTGCCGCTGTCGCGCGCGTCCCGTGGCTTCTTCGGGGCGCCGCCGGCGGGCTTCCCGCCGCTGCTGCGCCACCGCCCCAGCCTCGCCATCGAGGGGCCGGATGATCCCGGCGGGCTGGAACGGGTGGCGGCGGAATATGCCGAGGGCGGCGTGGTGCATCACTGGCTGGATGCAGACGACATGGCGGCGTTGCCCAGCGGGCCGATGCTGCGTCCGGAATGGCGGCGGCGCGGGCTGGTGGAGCCCGATTGCCATGATATTGATGTGGCCGGCCTGCACCAGGGCTTCCTGCGCGGCTGCGGGGACGCGCGGGCGACCCTGATCACCGATGCGCAAGTGACCGCGCTGGATCGGCAGGGCGGGTGCTGGCGCATCGAGAGCAGGGCCGGCAGCTTTACCGCCGGGACCATCGTCAATGCTGCCGGGGCCTGGGCCGATCAGCTGGCGGTGCTGGCCGGGGCCAGGCCGCAAGGGCTGATGCCGCTCAGGCGCACCATGGCGGTGCTGCGCCTCGATCCGCCGCCGCCCCCCGATCTGATGGTGGTGATGGATGCCGCCGGGCGCTTCTATTTCAAGCCCGATGGCGGCCGGCTGTGGCTGTCTCCGCACGACGAGACGCCCGATGTGCCGCACGATGTCCGCCCGGACGAACTGGACATCGCCGAAGTGATCGACCGTTTCGAACAGGTCAGCACCGCCCGCGTGCTGCGGCTGGAATCAAGCTGGGCCGGCCTGCGCAGCTTCGCGCCCGATCGCGTGCCGCTGTTCGGTTTCGATGCCGATGTGCCGGGCTTCTTCTGGTGCGCCGGGCAGGGCGGCTTCGGCATCCAGACGGCGCCTGCCGCCGCCCGCCTGTGTGCAGCGCTGCTGCTCGGCGCCTCGCCGCCGCTGGATCCGGCGTCCTTCCTGGCCACGCGCATGCGACGCTGAACCGGCAAGGGCCTGTCCTGTCGGAAATTTCCTATCCGAATTGGCGAAAATTCGGTTAAGATGCAGTCATAAAAGGGTCGGATCTGCGGTCAACGAACCGCGCGCGTTCCAATTTGGGGGGGACAACCATGAACCGACTTCTTGCCACTGCCGCCGCTGCGGCGCTGGCCGCCGGCCTTGCCATGCCGGCTGCGGCCAACACGCTGCGCTTCCAGATGAACCCGAACTTCGATACCGGCGGCGTGCGCCAGCTGTTCCTGTTCGGCCAGGCCGGTGCGTCTGGCACCGTCACCAATGGCGCCGGCTTCTCGTCGGCCTTCACGCTGGGTGCCGATGGCTTTGCCGTGCTGAACATTCCGGTGGGCAACGAACTGGGCAGCGCCACGATCGAGAACAAGGGCTTCCTGGTCAATTCCAGCCAGGCGATCAGCGGCTATTATCTCTCCAAGCGCGCCAACTCGACCGACATGACCTACCTGATCGATGGCAGCCGCCTCGGCACCGATCACGTGGTCGCCGGTTACCAGAATATCCAGCCCGACCAGATTTCGGTGCAGGCCTCGGTGGACAACACGACGGTCACCTTCCGCCCGATCGGCGCGGCAGAGTTCCAGGTCACGCTGAACGCCGGCCAGACCTACATGTACACGGCCACCACCAACCTCACCGGCAGCCGCGTGCTGGCTTCCAGCCCGATTGCGGTGTTCTCCGGCAACCGCTGCACCAACATCCCGACCAATGTTGGCGCCTGCGACCATATCGTCGAACAGATGCCCAGCGTGGACAAATTGTCGTCCTCTTACCTCCTGGCGCAGACGCCGCGCACCGGCACCCTTGGCAACGTCTATCGCGCCGTGGCGACCCAGGACAACACCACCATCACCCAGAACGGTGTCGTGGTGGCCACGCTGAATGCCGGCCAGTTCCATGAAGGCCGGGTGGCTGGCGGTGTCGAGCTCGTCGGCTCCAAGCCGATCCTGGTGGCGCAATATCTGATCGGCCAGGGCCAGGCTTCGGCCAACACCGATCCGGCGATGACCATCGTGCCGGGCGCCGACCAGTGGCTGAGCTCCTATGTGTTCGCCACGCCGTCGGGCGCGGCCGACTTCCCGGTCGATTTCGTGTCGATCATCATCCGCACCACCGATCTTTCCACGCTCACCCTCGATGGTTCGCCGGCAAACACCAGCGGCTTCCAGGTGCTGGGCAGCACGCTGTTCAGCTTCGGCAACATCGACGTGTCGTCCACGGTTGGCGCCTTCAGCATCTCGGCGGCCAATCCGTTCCAGCTGCTGCTGTCGGGCTTCAATGATTTCGACAGCTATTTCACCTATGGCGGTGCCGCCTTCTCGCCGGGGGCCTCGCCGCCGCCGGATGAGGAGCCGCCGCCCCCTGACAACACGGCGCGCGTCTATTGGGATGGCAACGGTCCCAACGGCGATGGCATCGTCCAGGGCGGAGACGGCACCTGGACGACGACCAGCGGCAACTTCACAAACGCCAACGGTGCCGGCTTCGGGGCCAACAACCCGCAGCCCTCCACGGTGATCTTCGGCGGTACCGGCGGCACTGTCACGGTTTCCAATGCCAACGGCCCGGTCACCGTGACCGGCATGACCTTCACGGTGAACGGCTACACCATCACCGGCGATGCCGTCACCCTGTCGGGCGCCACGGCCAATCTCACCGTGGAGGGGGCCGACAACACCGCCACCATCGCCGCCCCGCTCACCGGTGCGTCCGCGCTGGTCAAGCTCGGTGCCGGCACGCTGTCGCTCACCAACGCCAGCAACAGCTATGCCGGCGGCACCGTGATTTCCGAAGGCACGCTGCGCGGCGTGCTCGGCGCCTTCGGCAGCGGTGACATCAGTGTCGGCAGCCGGCTGGTGCTCGATGTTGGTGCCAACGGTGCGCTCGCCAACCTGCTCACTGGTTCGGGCGCGATCGAGAAGACGGGCACCGGCGTGCTAACCATCAACGGCAGCAACGGCTTCTCTGGCAGCTTTGCGGTGAATGGCGGCGGTCTTGCCGTGCTCGGCACGCTGCCGGCGGCGGTGGCGCTCAATGCCGGCACGCTGTCGGGCACCGGCACGATCGGCAGCCTGGTGGCGGCCAGTGGTACGGTGGTGGCGCCCGGCCCGGTGGTCGGCACGCTCACGGTGACCGGCAACGCCAGCTTCCTGTCTGGCTCGCGCTATAATGTCGATGTCACCTCCACCGGCACGTCTGACCGGATTGTCAGCGCCACGGCCAATATCGCCAGCGGCACAACCCTGAACGTGACGAAAACCGATGCGCCGCGCCTGGTGCTGGGCACCCGCTACACGGTGCTTTCCACCGGGCCGTCCGGGCGCACCGGCAGCTTCGCCGCGCTCACCGGCGATACCCGCGTGTCGCAGTTCATCAGCGTGGTGCAGGAACTGGATGCCAGCAACATCTACCTGGGGGTGCGGCAGACCGGCAGCTTCGCCAGCGCCGCCGGCACGCCGAACCAGATCGCGGCCGCAACGGGCGCTGACAACACGGGCAATGGCAGCCTCTACAACGCCATCGCCTATCTGCCCGACGCGACCTCGGCGCGCGCCGCCTTCGACCAGGTCTCCGGCGAGATCCATGCGACGGCGCGCGGCCAGACCGTGCAGGACAGCCGCTTCGTCCGCGAAGCCCTGTCGGCCCATCTCCAGTCCCCGTCGGAAAGCCGCAAGGGCCTGTGGGTGAGCGCCTATGGCAGCTGGGGCCGCACCGATGGCGATGGCAACGCCGCCAAGGTGAGCCGCGACATCGGCGGCTTCTTCATGGGCGGTGATGTGCTGCAGGGTGAAAACTACAGCGCCGGCGTGCTGGCTGGCTATGGCACGGCCACCATCAACGTGGCCGATCGCTTCAGCCGCGCCACCACCGATGATTTCCATGTCGGTGCCTATGGCGGCTTCACCTCGGGCAATGTCATCGGCCATGTCGCGCTGGTGCACATGTGGCGCAATCTCGATACGCGCCGCACGGTGAGCTTCCCCGGCTTCTCGGATACGCTCACCGCCGCCTATCGCACCAACCTCACGCAGATGCTGGCGGAGCTGGGCTACAGGTTCGATGCCGGCGATATCGCCATCGAGCCCTTCGCCCAGGTCGCCTATCTGGATGTCACCACCAACGCCATTGCCGAAAGCGGCGGCGCGGCGCGGCTGGCGTCCGGCAAGACCAGCGACGATTTCTGGGTGACGACGCTGGGGGCCCGCGTGAAATACGGCCTGCCGCTGGGCAATGGCAGCTTCGGCGTGACGGCCGAAGCCGGCTGGCGCCACGTTGGCGATGGCCGCGAAACCACGCCGATCAGCTTCAACCTGCCGGCCGGCCCGGGCTTTGCCATCCAGGGCGTGCCCTTCGGCCGCGACGTCGCGGCGCTGGGCCTGATCCTGTCGGGCAGCGTGGCCAAGAATGTCGAGATCGACTTTGGCTATCGCGGCCAGGTTGGCGCCGGCGTCAAGGATCATGGTGTCCGCGGCGGCGTGGTGGTTCGCTTCTGAAGGGTCGCGGCCGGGGCGAAGTCTTGCCCCGGCCGCTCGATGCGGGCGCCAGCGCGCACCCCAATCCGCATCGGCTCGCCCCGGCCCCGCACGGCCGGGGCGCAGCTGTATCAGCGATGACGCTGGTAACGGGTGAGGAACTGGCCGGCGAATTCGGCCAGCGTGCCTGCCGTGATGGCAGCGCGCAGGCCTGCCATCAGCTGCTGGTAGAAGCCGATGTTGTGCTGGGTCATCAGCATGGCGCCCAGCATCTCGCCGGCCTTCACCAGATGGTGGATATAGGCACGGCTCACGGCTTCTGGGCCGTGGCACACCGGGCAGCGGCAATTGCCATCCAGCGACCGCAGATCCTCGGCATGCACCGCGTTCCTGAGGTTGAGCGGGCCATCATGGGTGAAGGCCTGGCCATTGCGGCCTGAGCGGGTGGGCAGCACGCAATCGAACATGTCCACACCGCGGCACACGGCGCCCACGATGTCATCTGGCTTGCCCACGCCCATCAGGTAGCGTGGCGCGTCGTCGGGCAGCTGGTCGGTCGCATAGTCCAGCACGCCGAACATCGCCGGCTGGCCTTCACCCACGGCCAGCCCGCCGATGGCATAGCCATCAAAGCCGATGGCGGTGAGGGCCGAGGCGCTTTGCGCGCGCAGCCGTTCGTCCAGCCCGCCCTGCTGGATGCCGAACAGCGCCGCGCCCGCCGCATGCTCGCCGCCGGCATCGAAGGCGGCCCGGCTGCGCGCGGCCCAACGCATCGATCGTTCCATCGCCGCCTGCACCTGTTCGCGCGGCGCTGGCAGGGCGACCAGCTCATCAAAGGCCATCACGATGTCGCTGCCCAGCAGGCGCTGGATTTCCATCGAGCGTTCCGGGCTCATCAGGTGGCGGCTGCCATCTAGATGGCTGGCGAAGGTCACGCCCTCCTCGGTGCGCTTCGTCAGCCCGGAAAGGCTCATCACCTGGTAGCCGCCGCTGTCGGTGAGGATCGGGCGCTGCCAGCCCATGAAGCGGTGCAGGCCGCCCAGCCGGTGGATGCGCTCGGCAGTGGGGCGCAGCATCAGGTGATAGGTGTTGCCCAGGATGATGTCGGCGCCGGCGGCCCGCACCTCGCTGCTGCGCATTGCCTTCACCGTGGCGGCGGTGCCCACCGGCATGAAGGCCGGCGTGCGGATCTCGCCCCGGCGCATGCTGATGGTGCCGGTGCGGGCCTTGCCGTCGCGGGCGTGGATGGAGAAAGCAAAACGCGTCATTGGCCGCGCATAGCGACTGTGGCATGGTTTCGCCACCATGATGGGGATGCTGCTTCTGTTGGCGGCGGTGACCGCCGATCCGGCCACGCTTGCCGCCGATGGCCCGGTAGCCACCTGCCTGATCGTTGGCCGCCAGCTTGATTACAGGGTGGCCGGCGCCGATCTGCTGCTGGTGCGCGCCGGCGGGCGCTGGCACCGTTCACGCCTGCCCGATCGCTGCCCGGCGCTGGTGCCGAACCGCATCCTGGTGCGGCGCGAAGCCTCGCCGCGCGCCTGTGCCAATGATCTGTTCGAGGTGCGGGACAATTTCCGCCCGGATGAGTTCGGCCTGTGCCGCTTTGGCCCGTTCGAGCCGCTGCCGAAAGGGGCGCGGTTCTGAAAGTCCGGGTTGACCAGTTGCTGGTGGCGCGCGGCCTCGCCGAATCGCGCACCCGTGCCCAGGCGCTGGTGATGGCCGGGCTGGTGTTCTCGGCCGACCGCAAGATCGCCAAGCCGGGCGACACGCTGGCCGATGATGCGCCGCTGGAGGTGCGCGGCCGCGATCATCCCTGGGTGTCGCGCGGCGGCATCAAGCTCGATCACGGCCTGACGCACTTCGGCTGGGACGTGACGGGCACGGTGACCATCGATGTCGGCAGTTCCACCGGCGGCTTCACCGATGTGCTGCTGAGCCGGGGCGCGGCGCGCGTCTATGCGGTGGATTCGGGCACCAACCAGTTGGCCTGGAAGCTCAGGCAGGATGCGCGCGTGGTGGTGCTGGAGCAATTGTCCGCCCGGCTGCTGACGGCAAGCCATGTCCCGGAACCGGTTGATCTCATCGTCTGCGATGCCAGCTTCATCAGCCTGATGAAGGTGCTGCCGGTGCCGATGGACTTTGCGAAGCCAGGCGCCCGGTTGCTGGCGCTGATCAAGCCGCAGTTCGAAGCCGGGCGCGAGGAGGTGGGCAAGGGCGGCGTGGTGCGCGATCCTGCCGTGCATGCGCGCGTGTGCTGCGATGTGGCTGCATGGCTCGAAGGGCAGGGCTGGGCTGTGCAGGGGATCACGCCAAGCCCGATCACCGGCCCCGAAGGCAATGTGGAGTTTTTGCTGGGGGCAAGACGCGCTGCGACGCCGGCGGCATAGCATCGCTGCCGCCGGCGCGTTACAACGGTGGCGATGAGCACCGCCGACTCCGCCGTTGACGATCTTGCCGCCGCAGCCCTGCCAGAGCCGTGGTTCAACACCGGCAGTTTTGCGCGCGCCGCCATCGTGTTCGTGCCCGGCATATTGTTCGCCGGCGGGCTGGCGGCGCGCATCGCCGGCTCCACCGATGCCAACCCCTGGTACCAGTCGCTCACGCTGCCGGTGTTCCAGCCGCCGCCGGCATTGTTCGGCATAGCCTGGGCCATCCTCTACACGCTGATCGGCCTGGCGCTGGCCTTCGTGTGGGGCAGCCGCGAGGTGAAGGGCAAGGGCCTGGCCATCGCCCTGTTCGTGGCCGGCTTCCTGCTCAACATGGCCTGGTCCCCGCTGTTCTTCCGCGCCCACATGATCAGCGCGGCGCTGGGCGTGCTGGTGGCGATGCTGGTGGTGGCGCTGGCCACCGCCTTTGCCTTCTGGCGGGTGAACCGGCTGGCCGGCTGGCTGATGATCCCCTATGTGCTGTGGCTGTGCTTTGCCACCGCCATCAACGCCAGCGTGATGATGCTCAACCCCACCGCCGATGCCATGCAGCTTGGAGTCTGATCCCGTGCAGAACGACAACAAGATCTTTGAAGACCTGTCGAAGGTTGCCACCGCGGCGATGGGCACGCTGGCGGGGGCTACCCGCGAATTTTCTGATGTCGCGCGCGAGCGGATGAAGGAATTCGTCGGCGCGGCCGAGATCAGCCGCGACGAGTTCGAGGCGGTGAAGGCCAATGCGGCGGCCGCGCGCGAGGCGGTGGAGCAGCTGAAGGCCGAAGTGGCGGCGCTGAAGGCGCAGATCGCTGCCAGCGCGGCACCGGCGGCGCCAAAAGTCCGCAAATCTGGTGGCAAGGCGGCCTGATATCCACAAGATCGTGATGACGGCGATCCTGCCGGCCCTTGCCGAATCGCGCGGCCTTGCCCAGCCTGTGGCCATGGCTGTAAGGGAGGGGCGATCATGAGCTTTCCCGACATGGAATATCCGGCAGCGGAACCCGCGCCCATCGACACGCTCGAACAGTATTTCGATGCCAATGGCTGGGCATCGGAACGCGTTGGCGACGAGGAAATCATCACCACGGTGAAGGGCGGCTGGGCGACCTATCAGCTGCGCGCGCTGTGGCGCAGCGAGGATCGCGTGCTGCAGATCATCGCCCAGGCCGATCTGCAGGTGGCCGATGATCGCCGCGCCGCCATGTATGAAACCATCGGCCTGATCAACGAACAGCTGTGGATGGGCCATTTCGAGCTGTGGTCTGCCGATGGCACGTTGCTGTTCCGCCATGCCAGCCTGCTGGCCGACGATGATGCCGACGATGGCGGCGACCTGTCGGCGGCGCAGGCGGAAATCCTCACCGAGGCGGCGGTCGAGGAGTTCGAGCGCTATTATCCGGTGTTCCAGCTGGTGCTGCTCGCCGGCCAGGCCCCGGCCGAAGCGCTGGCTGCCGCCTTGATCGAGACGGCTGGAGAGGCGTAAGGCCCGCCCGGCAACACGAGTTTTCGGGGGCATCATGGCGGGCGAGTCGCCGATCTGGCTGATCGGCTGTGGCAACATGGGCGGCGCGCTCTTGCGGCGCTGGCTGACCGAAGGGCTGGGCCCGGTGACGGTGATCGATCCCGTCGCCAAGGGTGTGCCGGCCGGCGTGCCGGTGCTGCCGCGTCCGCCGGAAAGCGGCAAGCCCGATATCGTCGTGCTGGCGGTGAAGCCGCAGGCCTGGGCGCAGGCGGTGCTGCCGCTGGCCGGCCGCATCGGCCCGATGACGCTGGTGATCTCGGTGATTGCCGGCGTCCGCACCGATGATCTGGCCCGGCTGTTCCCCGGCGCCGGCATCGTGCGCGCCATGCCCAACACGCCGGCCCAGGTGGGGCAGGGCATCACCGCGCTGTTCACGAAGGACGGCGATCTGGTGCAGGGCGCTGCCGAAGCGCTGTTCCAGCCGGTCGGCCAGACGCTGTGGCTGAGCGATGAAGCCCAGTTCGATGCCGTCACCGCCGTCTCCGGCTCCGGCCCGGCCTATGTCTTCCATTTCATCGAGGCGCTGGCCCGCGCGGGCGAGGCAGCGGGGCTGGAACCGGCGATGGCGATGCGGCTGGCCCGCCAGACGTTGATCGGCGCCGCCGCGCTTGCCGCCCAGGATGGCGCGACACCGCCAGCGACGCTCAGGGAACGTGTCACCTCGCCGGGCGGCACCACGGCGGCCGGCCTGTCGGTGCTGATGCCGGGCCTCACGCCGCTCATGGAACAGGTGATCGCGGCGGCGGCCGCCCGCTCGAAGGCGCTGGGCTGACACCTGGCCCAATCCAGCCTATCCTCCAGGCGTGGGGGACAGTCATGAAGATCTGGGTAAGGCGTGGCCTTTTCATCGGCGCCGCGCTGGCTCTGGCGGGCGTGGCCGGCCTTGGTACCTTGTGGTGGGCCGGCAACCGGCAGTTGACCTTTGATCATGGCGCGCTGCCCGAACCTGTGGCTGGCGGCCCCGGGGATGCGGCACACGGCGGCCGGCTGGTGAAAGTCTATGGCTGTGCCGGCTGCCATGGCGAAGCGCTGACCGGCGAGGATTTCTTTGGCATCCCGGCGCCCAACCTGCGCCGCCGGGCGGGGCAATGGTCAATGGAAGACTTCGCCCGCGCGGTGCGGCGCGGAATCCGCCCGGATGGCACCAGCATCAGCTGGGCCATGCCGTCCGAGCATTTCGCGGTGATGGCCGACAACGAGGTTTCCGCCATCTACGCACATCTGAAGACTCTGCCACAAGCACACGATACTGCAACGGAAAGCTGGAAGGTGCGGCTGCGCAAACCGGTGATGGCCGCCATGGGCGAACTGCCGCCCAACGCGCTGCTGGTGCGGGCCAGCGATGCCAATCCTGCTGTTGCGCCGCGGCCTGCCGCGGCGGAATGGGGGCCCTATTTCACGCGACTGGCCTGCGGTGAATGCCACAACCATGGGCTTGGCGGCTATCCGGGCGACACGCCTGCACTGGCTGATGTGATCCAGCGCTATGACTGGCCGGCGTTCGCGCGCTTCACCACCACCGGCATCACCGCGGAAGGCCAGACCGTGCGCATGATGTCGGGGGTGTCGCGCGGCCGCCTGGTACACATGACCGATGCCGAACGCCGGGCGCTGTTCGATTATCTGAAGAGCCTGCCGCAACCTTATTGATTTTGCAGCGCTTCCACCTGGGCGCGGCCTTCGGGCGGCACCAGCCCCATCAGCACCGCCCAGAAGCCGGTGACGGCATGCTGCCCAGCCTCGCCATAGGCGCGCGCCATCGTGCGTTCGAGCTCGGCGAACAGCCGCGCTTCCAGCGCCGCGCCGGCCGGCGTGAGGGTGAGCAGGCGCTGGCGGCGATCGGTCATCCCCACCTGCTGTTCCACGAGGCCGCGCGCATTGAGATCGCCCAGCACGCGGCCCAGCGACTGCTTGGTGATGCCCAGGAGACCGAGCAGCGCCTTCACTGACAGGCCGGGCTGGCGCGCGATGAAATAAAGCGCGCGGTGATGCGCGCGGCCCAGCCCCTGGGCATCCAGGATCGTGTCCGCACCGCGGATCATCGCGGTATAGCCGAAATAGAGCAGCTCGATGCCGCGCCTGATCTCGTCCTCGCGCAGGAACAGCGGCGAGGCCGGGGTGACCCGGAGGCCGGCAGGCTGAACCGCAGAGGCGCCGAAAGATGGGACAGTCATGTTGACATATCTGCCACAAGCTCTATGGCAATACAAGCTGCCAGCGCAACAGCCGGCAAGTGGATGCGCGTATCCGTGTTCATTTGTTGCAGCGCCTGGCCGGCAGCGCCAACTTTGTTGCACAGGGACCGCCGTGCCATGATCGACAGGACTTTCGACGACCGCGATGGCTTCATCTGGTTCGATGGCGAGCTGAAGCCGTGGCGCGAGGCCAATGTCCATATCCTCACCCATGGCCTGCACTATGCCAGCTCGGTGTTCGAAGGCGCGCGCGCCTATGGCGGCCATATCTATGCGCTGTCGGCCCATTCGCAGCGGCTGATCGATTCCGCCGCCATGATGGGCTTCCCGCTCCCATACACGGTGGAAGAGATTGACGAGGCCTGCCGCGCCACGCTGGCGGCCAACGGCCTCACCAACGCCTATGTGCGCCCCGTCGCCTGGCGCGGCAGCGAGCAGATGGGCGTTTCGGCACAGAAGACCAAGGCGCACATGGCCGTCGCCTGCTGGGAATGGGGCGCCTATTTCGGGCCCGAAGCCCTGAAGAAGGGCCTCAGGCTGATGATCGCGCCGTGGCGGCGCCCGGCGCCCTACACTGCGCCGGTGCGCGCCAAGGCCGCCGGCCTCTACATGATCTGCACGCTCTCCAAGCACGCCGCCGAAAACGCCGGCTACAATGATGCGCTGATGCTCGATTGGCGCGGGCAGGTGGCCGAAGCGACCGGCGCCAACATCTTCTTCTTCCAGAATGGCGAGCTGCACACGCCGACGCCCGATTGCTTCCTCGATGGCATCACCCGCCGCTCGATCATCGCGCTGGCGCAGCGCCGCGGCATCAAGGTGGTGGAACGCGCCATCTGGCCGGAGGAGCTGGCCAGCTTCCAGGAAGCCTTCCTCACCGGCTCTGCCGCCGAGGTGACGCCGCTGGCCGAGATCGGCCCATGGAATTTCCAGGTGGGTGAAGCGACTCTGCAGCTGGCGCAGGATTATCAGGAGCTCGTCCACGGCCGCATCACCGGCGTGGTGCCGGTGCCCTCGACCCAGAAGGCCTGAGCGCGCCTACCCACTCCCGTTCCCGTCCGTCATGCTGAACTTGTTTCAGCATCCATGGCGTGCCTGCCTCGCCTAACACGCCTTTCGAGGTACTGGTCCCATGGATGCTGAAACAAGTTCAGCATGACGAGGCCCTTCTGGAACATGTGGCTATCGCAACCCGCCGGATCCTAGGCCGGGTCCTCATAAAGCAGGGTGATGCTGATCCGCCGGTTGCGCGGATCGAGCGGGTCCTTCGGCACATAGGGATCCGTGTCGGCCACGCCTTCGATGCGGCGGAAGCGGCTGGACGCGATGCCGGCGCCTGAGAGCAGACGCCGCGTCGCATCGGCGCGCGCTGTCGACAGGCTCCAGTTCGAGGCGCCGCTCCTGCCGCTGTAGCCCAGCCCATCGGTGTGGCCGCGCACCGCCAGCCGGTTGGGCGTGTCGGCAATCGCGCGGGCCACCGTCTGCACCAGCGCGCCGGCCTCGCGTGTGGGCGCGGAGGTGCCGAGGCCGAACATGGTGAAATCGGCGCGCTCGACGAGATCGATGCGCAGACCATCGCGGGTCTTCACGAACCGCACCTGGCCCTTGAGGCCCTTCAGCGTGGGATCGGCCTCCAGCTTCGCCTTCAGCCGTTCCACCACCTTGTCCAGCCTGGCCTCGTCCTCGGCGCGGGCCTTCCCGTCCTGCGGGGCTTCAGGGTTGCCACTGCCGGCGCTCTTGCCACGGGCATCGCCCGGCCGGCTGGCGGGCGCATCGCTGCCGGCGCTGGTGACCGGGCGGCTGCCGGTGGTTTCGGGCCGCACCTGCGTGCCATCGGGCGCCACCACGCTGCGGCCACCGAAAAGGCCGTTGGAACCGCCGCTGTTCTGCAGCTGGATCACCGTGGGCGTGAAATAATCGGCTATGCCCTTGCGCTGGTCTTCCGTCGTCGCGCCCAGGATCCACAGCAGCATGAAGAAGGCCATCATCGCGGTGACGAAATCGGCATAGGCGATCTTCCACGCGCCGCCATGATGGGCATGGGCGTGGCCCTTGGCCTTGCGATAGACGATCTCCGGCTCGATGATCGGATCGTGGTTCATGGGCTGGCGCTCATGTGGCCGCCATCACTTCGCCGTCCGCATGCCGTCGAAGATCTCGGCAAAGCTGGGCTGGTGCGTGGGGCTGATGGCGGTGCGCGCCGCCTCGATCACCAGCGGCTGCGGCTGGCCGCGCAAGGTCGCCACGATCACCCGGCGCACCACAAGATAGATCTCGCCATCCTCGTCGATCACCGCCTTCAGCCGCGCCGACAATGGCCCGACGATGCCATAAGACAGGAGCACGCCGAGGAACGTGCCGACCAGCGCCGAACCGACCATGGCGCCCAGCACGGCTGGCGGCTTGTCGATGCTGCCCATCGTCTTGATGACGCCGAGCACGGCGGCGACGATGCCCAGCGCCGGCAGCGCGTCTGACATCGTTTGCAAGCGCTCGACCGGCTTCAGCGCGGCGTGATGATGCGTCTCGATATGGGTGTCGATCACATCCTCGACCGCCTGGGGGGAGAGGGTGCCGGTGGAGACCACCAGCAGGCGGATCGAATCGGTGACCAGGCTGATGAAGAAGTGATCGCCGGCAAACTGCGGATATTCGGCAAAGATGCTCGATGATTTCGGGTCCTCGATATGCGGCTCCACCGCGGTTGGGCCTTCGGCGCGGAACAGGCGCATCAGCCGCGCGGTCAGGAAGATGGCGGCGCCATAATCGGCCTTCTTGTATTTCGGTCCCTTCACCACGCGGCCCAGGCCGGCGCCCATCGCCTTGATGCCCTTGATGTCGGTGGCGACCAGGGTGGCCCCGGCCGCCGCGCCGCCGATGATCAGGAATTCATGCGGCAGCGCGTGCAGCACCGGGCCAAGGCTGCCACCAGTGATGGCAAAGCCGCCAAACACCATGACGATCAGCACGACAAGGCCGATGATGGACAACATGGGTGGCAGCCGGCTCCGGGATGACGGGGTGTCATCGTGGTTACGGCCACCGCCAAAGCGGATTTAATCTGCTGGCGTTGCTATCGAATCTGGTCCCACAGCGACAGGCGGGCGACACGTGCGAAGCTGGCCTGCGCGGCTTCCAGCACCACGCCCAGCCGATCAAGCCGGGCCACCGCTTCAGCCAGATCGGTGTCCACCAGCTTCGAGATGTCGCTCTTCAGCGCCAGCTGCACGTCGTCCAGCCGCTCGGCTTCGGCCTCGATGCGGGCGGCGCGGCTGCCGAGCAGCGCCTGGCCCTGCGCCAGCCGGTCGCCATGGCCGGTGATGGCGGCAATCGCCTCATCGATGCCGGCGCGGAAGAAGGTCGGGCGCGGCTCGGCCAGCGTGTTGGCGAGATGCATCAGGCTGTCGAACAGGTTGCGCTCACGTGGCGGCGGCGGCACGGCGGGATCGGGCGGCGGCGCCAGCGGGTCGGGCGGCGGCAGCGCCTGTGTCACGCCAAAGGCTTCGGGGCCGCTGATCCCGGCGGCCACCAGCCGGCCGGCAATTGCGACCTGCGGTACCTGGCCCAGTCCGGCCCAGGCGGCGAGGCCGTCGGCATCCTCGGCATAGGCCGGCGGCGTGCCGGCGCCGGCGAACAGCGCCTCGCCATCGGGCCCGCGCGTTTCGGCCAGCGCCCGGGCGGCGGCGGCCAGTTCGCGCACTTCGGCGGCCATGGCGCTTCGGTCGCTGGCGGTCAGCGTGTCGTTGGCGGCGGCCAGCGCCAGTTCGCGGGCGCGCAACGTGATGTCGGCGATGCCGGCCAGCGCCACTTCGCTGGCCGAAAGCCGGGCAGCAGCGGCATCCATCGCGCGGCGCTGGGCATCGGCCATGGCATCGGCGCGGGACAGGCTGGCGGCGCGGGCGAAGGCCACCGGGGCATCGCCGGGCTTCAGCACCTTTTTCCCGGTGGCGATCTGCTGCTGCACCTCGGCCAGCTGTTCGGAAAGCCGCGAGAGGCGGCGGGTGGCCGCCTCGTGGCCGGCGCGGGTGGAAAGCGTGGGGATCATCGCGCCAGGCCCAGGATCTGATCAAACAGGTCGCGCGCGATGCCGATCACCTGGGCGTTGGCGCGATAGGCGGCCTGCAGCCGGGTGAGCTCGGCGGCTTCGGTTTCGAGATCGACGGCCGACACTGCGGCATTGGCGCGCTGGGCGTCTTCGTTCAGGGCTACAGCTGCTGCCTCCAGCCGGCGCGTGTCGGCGACATCGGCCCCGATGCGCGACACATCCGCCTCCAGCGCCGCCTCGATCGTGCCGTCGGGCCCGGGCTGCAGGCGCAAGCCACCCAGCGCCAGCGCGTTGCGATTGTCCTGCGCGCCCGGCGGGGTGGGGGCGATGCGGAACAGCGCGCCTTCCGCCGCAGCGGCGGGCACACGAAAGCGAAGGCCCGGGCCTTCGATCAGGCTGCCATCGGCGGGCACGGTGGCGAGCAGGTTGCCGGCGGGATCGCGCACCTCGGCGAGGCCGCCGGCAATGATGGCGATCTGCCAGGGCGGCGGCGTGGTGTCGCCGCCGGGCAGCGCCAGCGCGCTGGCATCATCGATCACCGTGGGCAGTGCGGGCGCGCCGGGCGGGCCATCGATCTGCCAGCGCCCCGCCGCCGCGACCTGGCCGGGCTGCACGGGCCGCAGGGACAGGCCCTGCGCGCCCGACAGTGGCTCCAAAGTCCATTGATCGCCTGCCACCCAGCCAGCGCCGATGGTGACGGTCAGGCCATCGAGCAGCAGCGGCGATGGGCCCGACACGCTGGCGCTGCCATCGCCGCGCGCCAGCGTGAAGCCGCCGGCTTCCGCGATCAGCCGATAGCCGGAAGGGTCGGGCACGGCGCCATCGGCCAGCATCACATCCAGCGGCGCGCGGCCGGCATTGGCCTTGCCGACCGTGGTGCGGATGGCGGTGGTGGCGAACAGCGCGCCGCCGGGCTGGCCGGCGGCATCGATGCCCTGCTGTTGCCAGTCGTTGACCAGCGCGGCGAAACCAGTCGCGCTGGCATCGAGCGCATCGCGCGCCCGCGCGATCAGCGCGCCGGCTTCCAGCAGGCCGGCCAGCCGCCCGGTGGCGGGCAGGCGCAGCGGCACCGGATCATGATCGGGGTTGAGCAGCACGCTCTGCCCATCCGGCGCCACACCAATGCGGGCGCTGTTGCCCACTGGCGGCACCAGCGTGACCGCCGAGGGCCCGAAGCCCAGCTTCACCTCGACCACGCCGCGCGGGCCTTCGTTCACCGTGATGCGCACCTCGCCGGCCAGATCGGCGAGCAGCCGGTCGCGATTGTCGAGCAGGCCGGCGGCGGCGACATCGCCTTCATCGCCGCGCCGGAGCATTTCATTCACCTTCACCAGCGCGGCGGCCAGATCATTCACCCGCCTGACCGAGATGCCAGCCTCGGCACGCACATCATCGGCCAGCCGTTCGAGATCGGCGCCGTGGCCGGCAAAGGCGCTGGCGGCATCGTCGGCTGCGGCGAGGAACGCCACCCGTGCGGCGCCCTGCGTGGGCGCTGCGGCGAGCGCTGTTGCGGCATCGAAGAAGCCACCCACCCGGGCCGAGACATTGGCGGTGGTGGCCAGCGATTCCAGCCGCGCCAGCCAGTCGCGCCGGGCGGCAAAGCGCGCCTCGCCGCCGCTGGCAATACGCGCCGCGTCGGCCTTCAGCGCATCGACATCGCGGGCGAGGCTGCCCACCCGCACGCCCGCCCCCGCCAGCGGCGCGCGCTCCAGCGGCCCGCCGCGCCCGGCCGGGTTGGTGGCCAGCGTGACGCGGCGGCGCACATAGCCCGGCGTGTCGGCATTGGCGACATTGTCGCCAGTGGCGTTCAGCGCCTTCTGGAAGGCCAGCACGCCCGAACGCCCGATCGAGAGCAGGTCCATCATCGCCCGTTAGCCTTTGCGATCAGGCTGGCCAGGCCCAGCGGGGCGGCTTCGGCAATCAGGCGACCGCGCTGTTCGTCGATCAGGTCACGCACGGTCTCGTTGCCCCCCATCAGGTCATCGCCCAGCTGTGTGGCCCGTGCCGACTTCAACAGCCGCGTCACCAGCAGCGCCTCGAAATCGCGGCCGGCGCGCGCCGCCAGCTTCGCCTCGTCGGGTGCGGCGGTCAGCGGCAGGCCGGCGGGCTTCAGCGTGAGGGTGGCGGGTTTCAGCTCCATCAGATCACCACCAGTTCGGCGCGCAGCGCCCCGGCGGCCTTCAGCGCCTCCAGTATCGCCACCAGGTCGCCCGGCGCCGCGCCCAGCGCGTTCACGGCATCGACGATATCGTCCAGCCGGGCGCCGCCGCCGAACAGGTTCATGCGGTTGCGTTCCTCGCCGGCTTCCACGGTGGACTGCTGGGTCACCACGGTCTGGCCGCGCCCGAAGGCGCCGGGCTGGCTGGCCTGCTGGTTCTCGGTCACCCGCACGGTGAGATTGCCGTGCGCCACGGCGGCCGGCAGGATGCGCACCGCGCCCGAGATCACCACCGTGCCGGTGCGGGCATTCACGATCACCCGGGCCGGCGGCGGTTGCAGCGCCACGTCCAGCGCCTCGATGCGCGCGGCGAGCTGGATGCGCTGGGCCGGATCGTCGGGCGCGTTCACCCGGATGCGCACGCCATCCTCGGCCGCCGCCGCCAGGCCGCCCAGCGCCCTGTTCACGGCATCGGCGACGGCGCGGGCGGCGGAGAAATCCGGTTCGTTGAGATCGAGCAGCAGTGGTCCCGCGCCGGCAAAGGGCGAGGCCACGGCGCGCTCGACGATGGCGCCGGCTGGCACCCGCCCGGTGGCGGGCGTGCCCACCACGATGCGGCTGCCATCGCGGCCTTCCGCACCAAAGCCGCCCACCGCCAGGCTGCCTTGCGCCAGCGCATAGATTTCGCCGTCCACGCCCTGCAGGCCGGTCAAGAGCAGTGTGCCGCCGCGAAGGGACTTGGCCTGGCCCAATGCCGCCACCGTCACGTCCAGCCGCTGGCCGGGCTTCGAGAAGGCCGGCAGCTCGGCCGTCACCATCACCGCGGCGGCGTTCCTCAGCTGCGGATTGACGCCCGGCGGCAGCAGCACGCCCAGCCGCGCGGTGGCCGATTTCAGCGACTGGATGGTGAATTCGAGATTCTGGTCCCCCGTGCCGGTGAGGCCGACAACGATGCCATAGCCGGTCAGCTGGTTGGCGCGCACGCCGGCAAAGCGTGCGATGTCCTTCACCCGCTCGGCCTGTGCCGGGGCCGCCAGCAGCAACAACAGGGCCAGCAGCCACTTCATAGCGGCGAGATCTTTGCGAAGAAGCGCGCCAGCCAGCCCTGCCGGCTGTTGTCCGCCACTTGCCCGGTGCCACCGAAGCGGATGCGCGCATCGGCAACGCGGGTGGAGGGCACGCTGTTGTCGAAGCCCAGATCGTCGACGCGCACCAGGCCGGTCAATTGCAGATGCTCCTCGCCACGGTTGAGCAGCAGCCGCTTTTCGCCGGCCACGCGCAGCACGCCGCCGGGCAGCACCTCGGCCACCGTCACGGTGAGCTCGCCGAACAGTTCGTTGTTCTGCTCGGCTGATCCCGACCCGCTGAAGCTTTGGCTGCTCCCGCCCTGCGTGGCGCGGTTCAGCGTGTCGGCAAAGGGAATGGCTGGCGGGAAGCGCAGGGCATTGTCGCTGTCGCGCCCGCTGTCGGCGCTGGCGGATTTGGCGGCGCGGGTGCGCTCCACCAGCCGGATGGTGATGAGATCGCCCACCCGCCGCGCCCGCCGATCGGTCACCAGCCCGGCGAAGGTCGCCGGGTTGTAGAGGCTGCCGGTGGGCGCTGCGGGCGGCACCGGGGCGGTGGGCAGAGCCGGCGGGATGGGGCGCAGCTTCGCCGCCTGCGACGGTGCGGCGCACAGCAACGCCAGCATCAGGCCCCACCTAGACATTCTGCACCACATAGCGGCTCATCTCGTCGGCAGCGTTGATCACCTTGGAGTTGATCTCATAGGCGCGCTGCGTCTCGATCATGTCGACCAGTTCCTGCACGCTCGACACGTTCGAGCCTTCCAGCATGCCCTGGCGGATCTGGCCCATGCCCTGCTGGCCGGCGATGCCCAGCGTCGGCGGGCCGGAACCGGCGGTTTCGCGATAGAGATTGTCGCCCATCGGCATCAGCCCGGCCGGATTGAGGAAGCGGGCAAGCTGCAGCTGCCCCACTTCCACCGGCGCGGCCTCGCCGCCCACCTGCGCCGTCACCGTGCCATCGGGCGCGATCACCACTTGCGTCGCGCCATCGGGGATCACCAGCGGCTGCGCGAGCCTGAGGCCGGAGGCGGTCACCAGTTCGCCGGTGGCCGAAAGCTTGAAGCCGCCATCGCGGGTGAAACCCTGGGTGCCATCGGGCAACTGGATGGCGAAGAAGCCGGCGCCGTCGATGGCCAGATCGAGCGCATTGTCGGTCTGCAGCAGCGTGCCCTGCGCATGGATGCGTTCGGTGCCGACCACGCGCACGCCGGTGCCGGTGCCGAGCCCGGTGGCATATTGCGTGTCGGCCCCGCTCGCCGCACCCGGGTTGCGGTCATCCTGGTACATCAGCGTCGCGAAGCTGGCCCGGTCGCGCTTGAAGCCGGTGGTGGAGACATTGGCGAGATTGTTGGAAATCGTCTTCATGCGCTGGTCGAGCGCGTCGAGGCCGGAGCGGGCAATGTGAAGGGCGGTGGTCATGGCATCTCTCCCTATTCAGCGCGCATCAGGCGCGCGCCCTGTTCGTCCATGTCCTGCGCCAGACGCAGCAGCCGGGCGTTGACCTCGAAACCGCGCTGTTCCTCCACCAGCTCGACCAGCGCCTGCGCGGTGGAGACATTGGCAGTCTCCAGGGCGCCGGGCACCAGCCGGGCAGCCGGATCGGCGGGCAGGGGATTTTCGGGCAGGAACAGGCCATCGGCGGCCTTGTCGCGCGGCGACAGCGCGGCGCCGTTGACCAGCTTGAGCCGGCCCAGCGTCACTGGCCCATCGGGCAGCTGGGCGGCCATGGTGCCATCTTCGGCAATGGAGATTGCCGCCCCCGGCGGGGCAGACATCGGCGCGCCATTGGCATTCAGCAGCACGCGCCCCTCGCCATTCACCACCAGCCCGGCCGGGTTGACCGCAAGATCGCCGCGCCGCGTGTAGCCCTCGGAAATGCGCCCACCGACGATCGGTCCCTGCACGGCCAGCCACGCCTCGCCGGCCAGCGCCACATCGAGCCCGCGCCCGGTCGCCTCGACGCGGCCGCCCTCGCGCGGGCTCGACAGGCTGGGCGCACCAGCTTGGACTCTTGCAAGATGTGGGGCGCGGGCCGGGATGGCGCCGGCCCTGCCGAGATAGCGGCCTTCCTGCACCACCAGCTCGCGGCGGAAGCCGGGCACGCTGGCATTGGCGAGGTTGTTGGCCGTCACCTGGCTCTCGCGCTGCCGCGCCGAAAGGCCGGTGAGGGCTGTGTAGATCAGGCGGTCCATGGGTTATGCCCGATCAGTTCCTGAGGTTGATGATGGTCTGCATCAGCTGGTTGTCGGTCTCGATGGCCTTTGCCGAAGCCTGGAAATTGCGCTGCGCCGCGATCAGGTTGACCAGCTCGGTGGTGAGATCGACGTTGGAGCGTTCGAGATTGCCCGACAGGATGGTGCCGATGCCGCCGCGGCCGCCTTCGCCCATCAGCGGCTCGCCGCTCTGGGGTGTCACCACCCAGCTGGCATCGCCGGTTTGCTTCAGCCCTTGCGGGTTGGAGAAGCTGGCCAGCGCCACCTTGCCCAGCACCTGCACCTCGCCGTTGGAGAAGCTGGCGCGCAAGAGCCCGTCGGGATCGACCGACACGCTTTCGAGCTGACCGGAGGCGATGCCGTCCTGCTCGATCAGCGCCAGGCTGAACGGCCCGGCCTGCTGCACGGTGGCGGTGCCGTGATCGACCGCGATGGCCATGGCGCTGGCGCCGGTATCGGGGGTGAAGGCATCGAAGGGGAAGGGCGTCGTGGGATTGGTGAGCACGCCGTTCACGTCGAATTCGAGCGGGATGCCCGGCGTGCCGGCGACCGTCAGCTCGGTGTTGCCCACGAAGGCCCGCGCGGTCCAGCGGTGGAACGGGTCGCCCACCGAGGGCACGCTGTCCTTCACATAATAGATGGTGGCGGCCAGCGGGTTGCCCAGGCTGTCGAACACCGTCACCGAGGTGCTGGCGTTGAAGGTGGAAGGGTCATTGCGATCGAACACATAGGGATTGCTGGCCGTGTAGATCGGCTTGTCGGCGATGATCGGCGCATCGGCCGGCAGATTGGCCGAGATGCGAATGGCGCTGGTGGCCTGCGGCGCCCCCGAGGTGAGCGGCAGCCGCGCCGGCACGGTGGAGGCCAGCGCAGTCGACTGCACGGCGCCATCGGTGGTGGTTGGGAAGAGCTGCAGGTTGCGGCCCTGCACATCAACGATCATGCGATCGGCGGTCACGGCGAAGCTGCCGGCGCGGGTGAAATGCGTCTGCACGCCGCCGGCCCCCGATTTCACCACAAAAAAACCCGGGCCGGCGAGCGCCAGGTCCAGCGCCGAGGTGCTGGTTTCGGTGGGCCCTTGCTGGAATTGCTGGGTGATGGCGCGCACCGTGGTGCCGGAACCGACGATGCGGTTGGGGTTCTGCAGCGGCGAGGTGGAGATGATGTCGCCAAAGCTCACCCGGCTGCGCTTGAAGCCGGTGGTGGACACGTTGGCGATATTGTTGGCGATGGTCGCCATCTCGGTCTGCGCGCCGGCAAGGCCGGAAAAGGCGGTGTAGAAGGCCATGGCTCAGGCTCCTTCGGCTGGCGGGATCTGGAACAGGGCGATCAGCTGATCGAGCCGATCGGCGATGGCATCCAGCTTCTGGTTGCCCTCGGTGGTGCCGGCGATCTGGGAAAACATCGCCATCTGTTGCACATACTGGAAATTGTCGACCGGTTTGGTCGGGTCCTGGTTCTTCAGCTGCGCGGTCAGCAGGCGCAAAAAATCGGCCTGGCCCAGCGTGGATTTCGGCGCCGGCGGCGTGGGCGCGCGCGCCGCGGGAATGGTGGCGGGCAGGCCCGCGATGGCGTTGCTGCTCATTTGCCCAACCTCAGCGTGTCGGCGGCGAGGCGGCGGGCGGTGGCCAGCACCTCGACATTGTTGGCATAGGCCCGCGCGGTTTCGACCATTTCGACCATCTCCTGGTTGGGATCGACAGCGGCCACCCACACATGTCCGCTGGCATCGGCCAGCGGGTGCCCGGGATCGAGCCGCTTTTCAGGGCTGCCGGTGCGCGCCATGGCGGCGACGTTCACCGTGGCGGTGGCGCCGGCCTGCTGGCTGGCGAACACGGGTTTCAGCGCGCGATAGGCACCGGCTTCGCTGCCTGCCACGCTGCCGGCGTTGGCCAGGTTGGACGCGATGGCGTTCATCCGCACCAGCTGGGCGGCCATGGCGCGGCCGGCGATGTCGAAGGTGGAGAGCGGACCGGCCATCATTCACCACCCTTCAGGGCGCTCATCAGCGTCTGGATTCGGCCGGTGAGGAAGCCCAGGCTGGCCTGATATTTCAGCGCGTTCTCGGCAAAGGCCGCCTGTTCGGTGGCCATCTCCACCGTGTTGCCATCGAGGCTGGGCTGGAGCGGCGCGCGAAACTGGAGCCGGGCCCGCGCCATCTCGCCGCCGAAGCCGCCGCCCTTCAGCGCCGCTTCCACATCAAGATCGCGCGCCTTGAAACCCGGCGTGGCGGCATTGGCGATGTTGCCGGCAATCACGTCCAGCCGCTGCGCGCGCAGCTGCAGGGCGGTGGCCGAAGGGCCGAGGGCTTTTTCGATCAGGCTCGTCATGCCGCCGCCCAAGCAAGCGCTGTGCCAAACGTGCGGAAGCGTGGATTCCCATCGTGGAGCGGCCCGGAACCGGCAGGGGGTTGCCGCCGGGGCGGCAAGGTCTTGCCGGTTCCGGGCCGTCAGGGGCGCGCCGACGCCGGGGGAGGGGCGTCTGGCGCGCTTCTTGCTGGCTGGCCCCTGGGTGCCGTCGCGGGGGGACTGGCGCGGCACCGGGCAGCCAGAAGGAGGAACGGCCGATGCGCAATCAACTTGAATCCGGTCACGCCTGGCATCTCGGCGTGGCCGCCGCCGGGCTCGCGGCGCTGCTGCTGGCGCGGCCGGTACCAGCTCAGGTGTCGGCGCAGATGGCAGCCCTACACGACGTGGCGGCACTGGCGGCGCAGCTGCGCGGTTTTGCTGGTGCTGCGCCGCGCCTTGATCCGCGCCTGGTGGTGCCGCGCTGCCCGTCTCCGGCGCTGAGCTGGGCGCGCGCCGATGTGGTGCGTGTCGATTGCGCCGCCCCGGCCTGGACGCTCTATGTGCCGGTGGAGGGCGCGCCTGCCGCCCAGCCCGCCGCCCAGGCCCTTTCGCGCCCGCGCCCGGCGATCCGGCGCGGCGAGAAGGTGATGGTGGAAGCCGCCGGCCCCGGCTTTGCGGTGGCCGTGGAGGCCGAGGCCGAGCGGGATGCCGATGGCAGCCGCATTGCCCTCAAAAGCCCCGCCGGCCGCCGCTTCACCGCCCGCATCGAGGACAGCGGCAAGGTGGTGCTGGCGCGCTGATTAAAGCCGCATGGTCAACGGCCGTTAACAGCGTTGGCCGCCGGCTGTGCGCCGGCCTTCTGGAAGGACAAGCACCGATGATCGATGGTTTCCGCAACAACCCGCCGGGGCCGTTCACCGCCCGCAGCCTGCCGGCCCGGGCTGGCGGTGCAGACCCTGCCACGCCCGTGCGCCGCGTCGCCGCCGCGCCCGCAACGGATCGGCCCAATGCCGGGCTGGTGGAAGATCTGGCGAAGGCGCCGCCGGTGGATGCGGTGCGGGTCGCCAGCCTGAAGGCCGCCATCGCTGGCGGCAGCTATCGCATCGATCCCGATGCCATTGCCGCGGCCATGCTGCGGCTGGATCGCGGCCGGCCCTGATCACCATGCCCGAAGCCCTCGCCACTGCCGAATCCCTGGCGCAGGCGCTGGTCGCCGCCATCCAGGCCGAGATCGCCGCCCTAGCCAGCGAGGACGCTGATGCAATCACGGCCGCCACCGCCGCCAAGACCGAGGCGCTGGCCGCCATCGAGGCCGCCATCCGCAGCGGCGCCCCGGTGCCGCGCGCCGCGCTGGAACAGGCGCGCGAGCTCAACAGCGAAGCCATGCTGCGGGCGCGGGCGAAGCTGATCAGCGTCGAAAAGCGTCTCGGCGCGTTGCGCCCGGCGCCGCTGCGGCCGGAGCCGGTGGCCTATGGCCGCGATGGGCGCTGGGCATGATGGCTTTGATGGGCGTGACTGGCATGACCCTTGCGGTTGGCATGGCCCTTGCAGATCTCCGGCCATGACCCAGGCCATCGCCTTCACCCCCCGGCAGCAGCCGATCATCGCCGCGATCGGCGCGGCGGCCCAGCGCACCGGCGTGGATTTCGCCTATCTGCTCGCCAACGCCCGCGCCGAATCCGGCCTGAACCCGGCGGCACGCGCCGCCACCAGCAGCGCCACCGGCCTGTTCCAGTTCACCGATGCGACCTGGCTCGGCATGGTCGCCCGCCATGGTGACAAGCACGGGCTGGGCTGGGCCGCCGCCGCCCTCAAGCAGGGCGCGCCGGCCGCCGTGAAACAATCCATCCTCGCCCTGCGCGAGAATGTGGACGTGGCCGCCACCATGGCCGCCGAGTTCACGCGGGACAACGCCGCGAAGCTGGAAACGGCGCTGGGCCGGGCGGCAAGCAGCGCCGATCTCTATCTCGCCGCCTTCTTCGGGGCCGGCGGCGCGGTGAAGTTCCTGAAGCAGCTGGCCGCCACGCCCGGCATGGCCGCCGCCAGCCTGCTGCCAGCCGCCGCCGCCGCCAACCGCTCCACCTTCTTCACGAAGGACGGCACGCCGCGCAGCCTGGCAGACGTGCACCAGATCGTCGCCGGCCGCATCGCCCGCCATGGCGCCGGCAATACGCTGCCGCCCGCCGGCAACAACCTGCCGCCGCCAGTGCAGCCCGATCCGGCGCTGGCGGCGGCGCGGGCGCGCATGGCCTATCTCGTGCTGGCGGCGCTGCAGTGAGGGGCGGGGCAATGAGCGGCTGGGCAGTGAGCCGCGCGCAATGAGCACACTCGCCGCCCTTGGCCCCCGCCTGTCCGGCCGCGCCGCGCTGGTGCCCTTGGCCGTGCTGGTGCTGCTGGGCCTGATGGTGGTGCCGCTGCCGGCGCTGCTGCTCGATATCTTCTTCATCGCCAGCATCGCCGTGGCGCTGATCGTGCTGATGGTGGCGGTCAACATCCGCCAGCCGCTGGATTTCTCGGCCTTTCCCACCGTCCTGCTCTACGCAACGCTGCTGCGCCTCGCCTTGAATGTCGCCTCCACGCGCGTCGTGCTGGTGCATGGCCATGAAGGCACGGCGGCGGCCGGCCATGTGATCGAGGCGTTCGGCAGCTTCCTTGTCGGCGGCGATTTCATCGTCGGCCTGTTCGTCTTTGCCGTGCTGATGATCATCAATCTCGTGGTGATCACCAAGGGGGCAGGGCGCGTTTCCGAAGTCGCCGCCCGCTTCACGCTCGATGCGCTGCCCGGCAAGCAGATGGCCATCGATGCCGATCTCAACGCCGGCCAGATCACCGCCGATGAAGCCCGCGCGCGCCGGCTGGAGGTGACGACCGAGGCCGATTTTCATGGCGCCATGGACGGTGCGTCCAAGTTCGTGAAGGGCGATGCCATCGCCGGCGTGCTGATCCTCGCCATCAACATCGTCGGCGGCCTGATCCTTGGCACCGTGAGCCACGATCTGCCGCTGGCTGAAGCGGCCAGCACCTACATATTGCTGGCGGTTGGTGATGGCCTCGTCGCGCAGGTGCCGGCGCTGCTGCTTTCCATCGCGGCGGCCATGGTGGTGACGCGGGTGGGCAAGCAGGAGGATTTGGCCGGGCAGGTCGGCACCCAGATCGGCCGGGCGGCGCCCTGGCTGCCGGTGGGCGTGATCCTGGCCCTCATCGGCCTGCTGCCCGGCATGCCGCTGCTGGTCGTCGCCCCGGCCGCCGGGATTGCCCTGTGGCTGGCCCTCAAATCATCGCCGCCAGCCGCCGCCACCGAAGCAACCGCCGCCCCGGACACGCCTGAAGACACGAGCCGCATCGACTGGAGCGACGTCGCCGACACCGCGCCCGCCGCGCTCGACATCGGCTTTGGCCTGGTGCCGCTGGTGGAGGAAGCCCGCGGCGCGCCGCTGATGGCGCGCATCACCGCGGTGCGCCGCGCGCTGTCGAAGCGGCTGGGCTTCGTGCTGCCGCAGGTGCGGGTGCGCGATGATCTGGCGCTGTCGCCCTTCCAGTATCGCATCACGCTGGCGGGCGTGGTGGTGGCCGAAGACGAGATCTTCCCCGATGATCTGCTTGCCATCGCCGCCGGGCCGCTGGCCGCCGAAGTGCCGGGGCGGGAGGTGCGCGATCCTGCCTTTGGCCTGCCGGCGCGCTGGATCGATCCCGGCGATGCCGATCTGGCCGAGGCCGCCGGCTACACGGTGGTGGATCCCGCCGCCGTGCTGGGCACGCATCTCAATGAGCTTCTGGGCGCCCATGCCCATCGCCTGCTGGGGCAGGACGATGTGCAGGCCATGCTCGACACGCTGGCCGAAACCGCGCCGGCGCTGGCCAGTGCGCTCAGCCCCAAGTTGCTGCCGGTGGCAGTGGTGGCGCAGCTGCTGGCCCGGCTGCTGGAAGAGGGCATCCCGATCCGTGACCTGCGCTCGATCGCCGAGGCGCTGGTGGCCGTCGCGGCGAAATCGCAGGACCCGGCCGAGCTGGCCGAGCTGATCCGCCCGGCGCTGGGCGCGGGGCTGGTGCAGGCGCTGGCCGGGGTGAAGGGCGCGCTGGCAGCCGTCGCCATCGATCCGGGGCTTGAACAACTGCTGGTGCAGGCGGTGCGCGCCAATCCCGGCGCCGCCCATCCGTTCGATCCGGCGCTGGTGACCCGCGTCGCCGAGGCGGTGGGCGCTGCCACCGCCGGGCTCATCGCCGGCAACCGCCGCTTTGCCATCGTCACCGTGCCCGCCATCCGCCGCGCGCTGTGGCAGCTGCTGCGCGCCCGGCTGCCCGGCGTGCCGGTGCTGGCCTTCTCCGACATCCCCGACACCCGCGACGTGGAGGTGCTGGCCGTGATCGGCGCCGCCACCACAACAGGAGCCGCCTGATGGACGCCCGCCTTGGCCTTGATCCCGCCCTTTATGCGCCGCAGCGGCTGGCGCAGGTCGATCCCGAACGGCTGATCTCCAGCCACACCGCGCTGGTGCGGCGCATCGCCTGGCATGTCCATGCCCGCGTCTCCACCGCCATCGACATCGAGGATCTGGTGCAGATCGGCATGATCGCGCTGATCGAGGCGGCGCGTGGCTTCGAGGATCGCGGGCACGCCGCCTTTGCCACCTATGCCTCGGTGCGGGTGCGGGGCGCGATGATCGATCAGCTGCGGAAGGGCGCCACGCTGGTGCGCTCTGCCATGCGCCGCAAGCGTGAATGGGGGCAGGTGCGCGCCCGGCTGGAAGGCCAGCTGGGACGCACCGCAACCGACGAGGAGATGGCCGCCGCGCTGGATGTGCCGGTGGCCGAATATCGCGCTGCCATGGCGCAGACCCACGCTGTCCACACCGAGCGGCTCGACGATGTCTATTCCGATCACAGCGACTGGTTCGCCAGCGACGATCCCGATGCCCACGACGTACTGGAAGCCGGGGACCGCCGCCGCGCCATCGCCGCCGCCATCGCGCAGCTGCCGGAACGCGAGGCGCAGGTGCTGCAGCTCTATTTCGTCGAGGAACTGAACCTGGAGGAGATCGGCCAGGTGCTCGGCGTCGGCGCCGCGCGCATCTGCCAGATCAAGAAGGCCGCGCTCACCAAGTTGCGCCGACAACTGACCGGCTGGGCCGAAGACGGCGATTGATTGCTGCGCTGCCGGCTGGCAGGCTGACCGCCATGGCTGACCTCACCACCCTGCGCTCCCTGCTCTATCTGCCCGCCAACCGCGCCAGTGCCATTGCCAAGGCGCGTACGCTGGCCTGCGATGCCGTCATCCTTGATCTCGAAGATGCCGTGCAGCCCGATGCCAAGGCCGATGCCCGCGCCGCCGCCGTGGCCGCCGCGCTGGAAGGCGGCTGGGAGGGCAGGCAGCTCTTCCTGCGGGTGAACGGCATCGGCACGCCCTGGCATGAGGACGACATGGCCGCCGCGCATGTCGATGGCTTTGCCGGCATCGTGGTGCCCAAGGTGGACACGGCGCTTGAGGCCACCAGCCTGGTGGCCAAGGGCGGCGGCCGGCCGGTGCTGGCGATGATCGAGACGCCGGCCGCCATCATCAGCGCGCCGGCCATTGCTGCCACGCGCGGCATCGCAGGCCTGGTTGCCGGCATGGCCGATCTCGCCAAGGCGCTGAACTGCGGCAGCGACGCCGCGCGCACGCCGCTGCTCTACAGCCTGTCCGCCATCGTGATGGCTGCCCGCGCCGCCGGCATCGCCTGCTTTGATGGCGTGTGCACCGAATATCGCAACGAAGCCGCCTTCCGCGCCGAAGCCGCGCAGGGCAAGCTGCTGGGCTTCGATGGCAAGACGCTGATCCACCCCAGCCAGGTCGATCCCTGCAACCAGATCTTCTCGCCCACGCCGGAGGAAGTGGCGCATGCCCACGCCCTGATCGCCGCCTACACGGCCGCCCTCGCCGAAGGGCGCGGGGTGGCGACGCTGGATGGCCAGATGGTGGAGGTGCTGCACGTCGAGCAGGCCCAGCGCCTGCTGGCCCGCGCCTAACTGGCCGCCTTCGCCCCGCACTTGTGACAATAGGGCGAGAAGCTGCCCTTGCGCGCCCCGCAGGCCGTGCACGCCTCGTAGAGCCCGATGCCGCAGTGCGGGCAGAAATCGATCTCCGGGTTCTTCAGGTCCACCGGCCGCTCGCAGCCCGCGCACACGCCCTTGGAAAGCCGCGCCAGCGCCTGATCATAGGCCAGGTCCTGCCGCCGCACCGTGTCCGGCTGCGCCTCGATGGCGCGCTGCTTTTCCAGATAGTCCTGCAGCGCCACGATCGCCCAGCGCCCCACCAGCAGCGTGACGATCACCCCCACCGAATAGCGGACATAGCCGCCATAGCTCGGGAGATAGGGCACCAGCTCCACGAAGAAGGCGAACAGCGCGAAGAAGATGAAGCCCCACACGAAGGGCCACCAGCGGCTCTTGCGCTGCCGCTTGAACAGCCATCCGGCGATCACCAGCAAGGGCAGGGTGACCGCGAGGCGATAAAGGAACACCCGCAGCTCCGAAGCCTGCTGCGCCTCATACAGTGCCGCCTCCGCCTGTTCCCGATAGGGCTGCAGGGCGCGATCGGCGGCAGTGTCGGCCTGCTGCGCATCCAGCACCGCCTTGCGCTGCGCGTCCACCGCGCGTGTCGCGGCCGTCTCGGCCGCCTTCAGCTCGTCCAGCTGCGCCGTGCGCTGTTTCAGCTCCGCATCCTGCTCGGCGCCGCCGGTGGCCTGCCTGGTCGCCACCCAGTTGTCGAACGTCTCGCGCGCCGCCGCGTAATCGCGCGCCGTGCCCTGGCGCCTGAGCTCGGCCTGATCGAGCGCCTCCTGCGCCACCCGCAGCGCCTGCGCCGCCGCATCGCGCTTCGCCTCCAGCGCCTTCGCCTCGGGCGGCAGGAACTGCTCGAAGGCCAGGTCCGCCTCCACCTGCGGCAGATCGCCCACAACGGCATTGCCCAGCCCGATCAGGAAGAAGGCAAACACCAGCGCGATCAGCCACAAGGCGCGGTTGAACCATTTTTCGGAAAGGCGAATGGCGCTGTTCATGGCGCCGGATGCTGGCTCACGCCCCTGCCACTGTCAAACCGCACGCCCTTTGCCCGCTGCGCCGATTTTGCCCTTGGCAAAGCGCCCGCGATTGCCTAACCCGCGCCTCCGGCTGCTGGGGCGTCGCCAAGCGGTAAGGCAGCGGTTTTTGGTACCGCCATTCCCAGGTTCGAATCCTGGCGCCCCAGCCAGCCCTCAGCAGGGGGACACCACATGGCGACACGCTTTCTCACCACGCACGTGGGCAGCCTGCCGCGCAGCCCCGATCTGCTCGATCAGATCATCGCCCGCGAAGAAGGCCAGTCCGTCGATGAAGCCGCACTGGCGGCGCGCATCGAACAGGCGGTCGCCTATGTGGTGGGCAAGCAGGCCGCCGCCGGCATCGACATCATCAACGATGGCGAACAGTCCAAGCCCAGCTACGCCACCTATATCAAGGATCGGCTCACCGGCTTCGGCGGCACCGGCACATCCTACGTGTTCCAGGACGTGGAGGATTTCCCCGGCGTCAAGCAGCGCATCTTCGGCGATGAAGGCCGCAAGCACCGCAAGACGCCCGCCTGCAACGCCCCCATCACCGTGAAGGACATGGAGGCGGTGAAGTGTGATGCCGCCAATCTCAACAACGCCCTGAAAGCCCACCCCGGCAAACAGGCCTTCATGTCCGCCGCCTCGCCGGGCGTCACCGCGCTGTTCTTCCGCAACGACTATTACGCCACCGATGAAGACTATGTGATGGCCCTCGCCGAAGGCCTGGCCTGCGAATATGAAGCCATCGTCGATGCCGGCATCATGCTCCAGGTCGATTGCCCCGATCTCGCCATGGGCCGCCACACCCAGTTCCGCGAGCTGGACCTCAACGGCTTCCGGGCGAAGATGGAACTCAACATCGCCGCCCTCAATCACGCCACCCGCAACATCGCCCCCGAACAGATGCGCATGCACCTGTGCTGGGGCAACTACCCCGGCCCCCACCACTGCGACGTGCCGCTGCAGGACATCATCGATCTGGTCTGGAAAGCCCGCCCGCACGCTATCCAGTTCGAAGCCGCCAACCCGCGCCACGCCCACGAATTCGCCATCTTCGAAAACGTCAAACTGCCCGAAGGCAAGAAGCTCATCCCCGGCGTCGTCGAATGCCAGAGCCCCTATATCGAACACCCCGGCCTCATCGCCCAACGCATCGCCCGCTACGCCCACCTGGTCGGGCGTGACAACGTGATGGCCGGCATCGATTGCGGCTTCTCCATCCACGCCGGCTCCGGCGGGGTGGACCCAGACGTGGTGTGGGCCAAAATGGCCGCCATGGCCGAAGGCGCCCGGATCGCATCGGCGCAGTTCTGGCCGTGAAGGGAAGGGGAGGCCTCCGGCGGGCAGGGACTCGTCCCTGCACCCGCTACTTGGTTGTTTGCCTTTGGGCCGTTTGCGGAACGTTTGCTTCTCGCCCGCAAATTGGAAAGTTGCCATTGGGTGGCGGCGCGGGGTCGCGCGCGTCCGCAGGCGTACAATTCCCGACAAATCTGGAATCAACTCACGGCAAGCCAGCTCGGGAAGCCACACGCCCCCGATCCATAAATTGGCATTTGCCAAGCGCCGGAAAACTTCGATAATCGTGCAATACAGCGGTCGTTGCAAATTGGGCATTTGAAACATGGCCTCCGTCAGTTCGCTCGCTCCCCGAGAGTATCAACTTCTTGCGCTTGCCGCGCAGCCGATGAGCGCCAAGGAGATCGCTCGCGAGACCGGCTTAAGCCTCGGAACGGTCAACAATTATCTTTCCAATGCGCAGCGGCGGCTCGGTGTTCAGAGCCGTACGGAGGCCATCCGGCTGTTTCGCGCGCATGTCGAAACTGATGGTGACAAACTTCATATGAACTTTTCGCCGGTTCACGAACCGACACGAACAAGGCCAGTCTCATTTCCGGAACCGCTGTTGTCCGAAGCGGCGTCTTTCCAGGGGGTGGCAGACAGTTGGGCACCGCGGCCGCGGACCAGCATGGAAGCCTTCCTTGGGCCGCCAGCTTTCGGCCATCTTCAGCTGCCCGACCCAGGCAGCTTGAGTTGGCAACATCGGCTCTGCGTGATCATGGCGCTGACGATCGCTATCGCCTTCACTTTGGCAGCTGTCGTCATCCTCCTAGACGCGCTCACCCGTCTGACCACTTCATAACGGGACGCTTCGGCCGCGGTCGACGCGTCCGAGCGAGGCCTTATGATCAACGACCACCTGACCGCTGCAAAAGACATTCAGAACGAGATCAAGTCGGCCGAAGCCGCGATTGACGATGCGCTGGCCAGCCTTGGCCGGCTGGTTGGCAAGATGGTGGCGGCGCGCCGAGCGTTCGATATCGAGCTTAATGTTGGCGCAAAGGCGTTTGACCGGATCGGCGAAGCCACCGCACTGATCTGCCAGACAAGGGCAAAGGTTCTTGGCGTGCATGCGGTCTTGAGCGATGTCCGCGAGACCGCGCCCGGCTTCCGCGAGTTGGGTTTTGGTGCCCTGCAACCGTCCGAAGCCAAGCTTGACGCCCAGCCAACGACGTTGCGCGCTGTCAGTTGACCCGCTTGACCCAGCCGCCGCTGGGTGGTCGGGTCAGATCATGGTTCAGTCGTCTTTCCTCGTCCTTCTGCTCATCTGCTGCCTCTTTGCGTTGGTGTGCGGCGGGCGTCCCGAAAGGCAGGTCGCTGCAATGTTGCTCTTCGCAACCGCAGCGACTGCCTTGGTGGCTTACGGGTTTCCACAACCCAGAGGTAGTATCCGATGGCCAGTAATGTTGGTGGATTGCGCTTTGGTGGTCGGTTTGGCCTGGGTGGCTCTCACAGCCGACAGGCTGTGGCCGATGGTTGTGACAGCACTGCAGCTCATCACGGCAACTGCACATCCAGCGCTGGCTTTGGCCGAGTCGACCGCGCCGCGCGCCTACATGATCGCCATCTTCATGAGCGGTTTCCTCATTCCGCCCATGTTAGCGTTAGGGACATTCTTTCACCTTCAACGCACCGACAAGAAGAAGGATTCGTGCTCCTGACGCGAATCCTGCGCTATGCAGTTGGAGACGCGGCGCCTGAAACCGCCCGTGCCTTGCTAGCAGACGCTGCCACGCTGCCACGCGCGGTGCTCGCGCCAGACTACAAGGTGCGTCGAATGCCAGGTGGCGATAGGATTGCCGACTTGTTCAGGCTCCTACTGGAGGTCTTCGAACACGCGGTTGAAGTGGGGCTGCGTGCTCCAGAAGTGCGCCCGGACGCGGAGTTTGTGCGGTTCTACCTCATGCACCGGCTGAACCACGAACGCGTTGAGGTCTTGTACGGGCTATTCTTCAACTCTGCTGGTTTGCTCATTCACGAGTGTGAGCTGGCACGTGGGTCTGAGTCAGCATGTTCGGCTTCGCCGCAGGAAATCGCTAGACGAGCGCTCGCGCTTGGCGCGGCGGCCGTTGTCCTTGCCCACAACCATCCGTCAGGTTCCCCTCAACCAAGCGCACATGACATCCAGTTTTCGTCCGAGGTGGCGACCGCATTGGTACTCGCCGACGCGGCACTTATTGATCATCTGATCATCGCAAACGGAACCACTGCAAGCATGCGAACCATGAAGCTGCTGCCTGAAGTTACATCGGGGAATAGGCCTTGACCGCGAACGCCAACTCGGGTGCGAAAGAAATTAAGCAGATCGCACACGAACTGCTGAAATTGTCTGAGCGCTTGACCGAGAACCTGCAAGCCGCTGGGGCAATGGTTCCAACAGAGCATCCGATCAACCTGTTGAGCCGGGCCGAAGGGATCTATCGCGCTCGCCGTCAGCGGGAACGCTTTTTCCATGACAGCCTGTTTGGGGAGCCAGCCTGGGACATCATGCTCGATTTGTTCATTCAGGGAGAGCGTGGCCAATCTGTGTCGGTCAGCAGTGCCTGTATTGGCTCAGGCGTGCCGACAACGACTGCTCTGCGCTGGATCCAGGCCCTGATGAGCAAGGAATTGCTTCGTCGGACTCCAGACGAAAACGATGCTCGGCGAATAAATGTGACTTTGTCAGAAAAGGGACGAAGCTTGATGGCGCAGTTCATTCGATCGACGTATAAGTAGAAGTATTAATTTCAAAAAATGGATAACAATAGGCAAAAGCTGACAGATAAATTATTCCAAGAACATTGATCGTGAAAATTTAAATTAATCAGAATTTCGTGGAATCAAAGATAGAATCAAGGACTCCACATTATCGATTTGTATCGGCGTTTTTAAGAAGAGTGCATCGTTTCGATTGATATATTCGATCCACTTAGGATCTTCAGGATTGCCGACATAAACACATTTTGAATCACCAGCGATTGATCGGTCAAACTTAACCGCATGTTTACCGTAAAAGACAATCAGAGGGCTTGGTGGATGGAGCGGGTCTGCTACTGAGGCAGGCAGAACCTGCCAGCCGAGAACATCGAGCAGGAGCAAAAGCAGCTCTTCATCTTCGGGCGCCAAACCGACGAGAGAGGCGCTCAATGGCGAAGGTCCTTCGTCGTTCGATAACCCGTCCGCCACCAATGATCCCCTCCTGCCGCTCCGTGGTGCGATGCATATCATGAACACAAGATGACTGGCATGCGAAGCTCAATACACGCTGGGTGAGACGCGGTGCATTGGGATGCTCAGAGGGCGAAAGAGGCTGACGCAATGGAACCCTGATCGCTGGCCAATCTTGTGTCGCTGTCGGTCCTTGATGAGTGTCGGCTTTCTAGGCCGTGTACCCATAAATGGGATTCCCAAGGTGGCGAGGTTCTGATTCAAGGTTTCCGGAAGGGAGCCTTTGGTGAGCCGCTACGATCTGACCGAGTTTGAATGGCGGGTGATCGCGCCACTGTTGCCGAACAAGCCGCGCGGGGTGGCGCGGGTGGACGACCGGCGGGTGCTGAACGGCATCTTCTGGGTGCTGCGATCAGGCTCGCCATGGCGTGATCTGCCGGAACGCTATGGCCCCTACACCACGTGCTACAACCGGTTCCGGCGCTGGACCAAGGCCGGTGTTTGGGATCGGGTCATGGACGCGATTACAGATGCTTACGGCGGCGATGTGCGCATGATCGACGGCACCAGCGTGCGCGTTCACCATGCTGCTGCCACTTTAAAAAAAGCCACCCGGATCGATGTCTTGGACGAAGCCGGGGCGGTCTTACTACGAAAATCCATGCTCTGACCGATGCCGATGGCCTGCCGGTGAAGATCGTCATCACGCCCGGCCAGACCCACGATATCAAAGCCGCGGCCGCGCTGCTCGCCGACATCCGCCAAGGCCAGATGGTGCTTGCAGATCGGGCCTACGACGCCGACTGGCTCCGGGCCATGGTGGCGGACGGCGGTGGATGGGCCAATATCCCGCCCAAGCGCAACCGGCGCGATCCCGTCTGCTTCTCGCCCTGGCTCTACCGCCAGCGCAACCTTATCGAGCGCTTCTTCAACAAACTCAAATACTACCGCCGCATCGCTACCCGTTATGACAAGCTCGGCTCATCCTTCCTCGCCATCACCAAACTGGCCTGCATCAGGCTCCGGCTGCACCATTATGAGTCCACAGCCTAGTATTGCGCCAGCGAACGCTAGCGGCAGACATGTGGGCGAAATCCAGCCACTCAGCTCGCCCAGCAACAACCGGGTGCAGGGACGAGTTCCTGCCCGCCGGAGGCCCCATTTCACCCCTTCACATCACGGCCCGTCGTAACCAATCGCCGCCGCCGCTGCGCCGGACATGATGAAGCCGATGGGGCGTTCGGTTTCCTCTTGCAGGTGGCCGATCAGGCTGGCGGTGCGGGCGAGGAGGGAGATGCCTTTGAGGGCGGCGAGGGGGAAGCCGACATCGAGCATGACGGCGGGGATGGCGCCGTTGACGTTGATGGGGAGGGGGCGGCCGATCGTGTCGGGCAGGGCGGCCTGGATGGCGTGGAGGGCCTTGATGTGCGGGCCTTCGATGCCGTGTTCGCCGGCCAGCTTCAAGAGGAGGTTGGCGCGCGGGTCCCCTTCCGAATGCTGGGGGTGGCCGAAGCCGGGGATGGCCTTCTTTTCGGCCCTGAGCGCGCGGATTTCGGCGGCCGGGTCGCCTGAAGCGACCACCTGCGCAAGGAAGCGGCCGGCGACTTCGGCCGAGCCGAGGACGACGCTGCCGCAGCCCAGCAGCCCGGCGGCGACGGCGCCGTGGAAGGCTTCGGGGGCGGCGGCATAGGTCATGCGGGCGGCGACGACACTGGGCACCAGGCCATGTTCGGCGATGGCGCACAGCACGGCGTTGGCGAAGAATTTCTGCGTCTCGGTGGGCACCTGGCCCGTCACCAGCATCCAGAAATAGGTGGTGAAATCGGTGTTGCCGATGATCTCAGCCGTAAGGTCCTTGCCCCGCACCTTGATATGGTGGGTGTCGGATGTGCAGATGGCGGTGAAGGGGGCGTCCTGCTTGCCGATGCGCATGGCTGAAAACTCCTGATATTTCGAAATACGAACTTGCCTTCGATATGCGAAAAGCCTACAAGGGGCAAGCTGGGCAGGCAGGGTCGTGCCTGTAGGAAATGGGCCTGTCCGGCACCCTGGGGCCGGTGTGAGCGGCGGAATGTTGGATCGCGCGCCGCCACCGCTAATGGCTGCGCCGCCACCAATTGCGGGCGTGCCGCCACGCTTTGGCAGCGGGCCGCCACCAATGGGCCGCGGAATTGGCATTTTGAGAGGGAGTGGGGTGTGATGGCATCGGAAACGGGCGGGCTGCCGCTGGCGGGCGTGACGGTGCTGGAAATGGGCACCTTCATCACCGGGCCCTGTGCCGGCATGCTGCTGGCCGATCTCGGCGCCCGGGTGATCAAGGTGGAGCAGCCCGGCACCGGGGACCCGTTCCGCGCCTACAAGGGGACGCTCTATTCCCCGCATTTTCAGACATATAACCGGGGCAAGCAATCCATCACGCTCGATACCCGCGGGGCGGACGATCTCGCCGCCTTCGATGCGCTGGTGCGCGAGGCCGATGTGTTCATCCAGAATTTCCGCCCGGGCGTCGCGAAAAAGCTCGGCGTGGACTTCGATCGCCTGAAGTCCATCAACGAACGCCTTGTTTATGCGAGCATTTCCGGCTTCGGCGCGTCTGGCCCGGATGCCGACCGCCCGGCCTTCGACACCGTCGCCCAGGCCGCCAGCGGCTTCCTGCGCCTGCTGGTCAACCCGGAGCATCCCCGGGTGGTCGGCCCGGCCATTGCGGACGCCATGACCGGCTTCTACACCGCCCAGGGGATCCTCGCCGCCCTCTATCGCCGCCAGCAGACGGGGCAGGGCGGGCTCGTTGAAACCTCGATGTTCGAGGCGATGGCCCACTTCAATCTTGATGATTTCACACATCTTTTTGCTGCCGATCAGGTGATGGGCCCCTATAGCCGGCCGCATGTTTCGCAATCCTATGTGTTCCAGTGCAGCGATGGCCTGTGGCTGGCCCTGCACATGAGCTCGCCGCCCAAGTTCTGGGAAAATCTCGCCGAAGCCGTCGAGCGGCCGGACATGCTGGCCCAGCCGGCCTTCGCCAGCCGGGATGCGCGCATCGCCCATTATGAGGATGTGGTCGCCTATCTGGCGCCGATCTTTGCCGGCAAGCCGCGGGCCGAGTGGCTGGCCCGGCTGCGGGCGCTGGAAGTGCCGTCGGCGCCGGTCGCCACCACGGTGGAAGTGCTTGAAAATGAACAGGCAAAACATCTGCAGCTACAGGTTTCAGCACCGGGGCCGATGGGCGAGTTCCGCACCATTCGTTCGCCGATCAGCTTCGATGGGCAGCGCAACCTGAAGGTGTCGGCGCCGCCGCTGCTGGGGCAGGACAACGAGGCCGTGCTGGGGCGCCGGGCCGAGGCGGCGGAATAGTTGACGGGCCGGGAAAAAGCCGGCCAAGTCAGGCGCATGGCTGTGGACAAGGATCCGGAATATCTTTCCACGCTGGAGCGGGGCCTGAAGGTGCTGCGCGCCTTTGACGCGACGCGCCCGGAAATGGCGCTGTCGGACGTGGCGGCGGCCACCGGGCTTTCGCCGGCGGTGGCCAGGCGCTGTCTCAACACGCTGGTTTCCTTGGGTTATATCAGGCAAGATGGCCGGCGCTTCCTGCTCACGCCGGAAGTGCTGACGTTCGGTTCGGCCTATCTCAACTCGATGAGCATCGAGACGGTGGCGGTGCCGCCGCTGCAGGCGCTGTCGGCGCAGACCGGCGATTCGGTGAGCCTGGCGGTGCGCTCGGGGCGGGACATACTCTATGTGGTCCACATCCCGTCCAACCGGCGCATCCGGCTGGGCGCCGGGGTGGGCACGCGCTTTCCGCTTAATGCCACGTCGATGGGCAAGGTCATCATTGCATTTCAAGGGGATGTGGCCATCGAGGCGTTCGTCAACGAAGCCGCGCTGCCGCGTCTGACCGAGCGCACCATCACCGATCCGGACAGTTTTCGCGCCCGGCTGCGGACCATCATCGATCGCCGCTACGACAGCGCGCTCGACGAGCTCGACTACGGCATCGTCTCGGTGGCGGTGCCGCTGTTCGATGCCGCCGGCCAGGTGGTGGCGGCGATCAACTGTTCCACCTCGACCACCCGCATCAGCCAGGATGAACTGGTGCGCACCCGCCTGCCGCTGCTTCAGGACGCCGCCGGCGCCATCGAGGCGGAGCTGCGGCGCTTCCCCAAACTCGCCCGCAGCCTCGCCGGTGCCTGAATAGTCCATTTTTGCAGCTGCCCGGTGGCGGCGCGCCTGCGATTGGTGTGCGGCGCGTGGTGGCTGCTGTGCGGCCCGTGGCGGCGCGTGTGCGGCTGGTGGCGGCGGAATCAGGCTGTTTGTGTCCGTGAGCAGCAAGTTGCCGGGCAGTTTGTCGCGGATGATTTCGCATATCGAACTTGACTTCGCATGACGAAGGATTAAGGCCCGACGGTTGATAAGGCTTGCTGCCGGGGGCAGCGGGCGATCGGGTCCGCACACGGCCGGGGCATCGCATCCGGTCGCGGCAACTGGGGAGGAATTTGATGCACACCGCCATTCGCGCCGCCACGCGCTTGCTGTTCACCACCGCCATGGCCGCCGCAGCGCTGCCGGCTCTGGCCCAGCAGGCCGACACGACCGCCACTGAGGACAGCGGCGAGATCATCGTCACCGCCACCCGGCGCGCCGGCACGCTGCAGGAAACCCCGGCCGCCATCGCCGCCTTCAATGCCGCCACCATCCAGTCCGCCGGCATCGAGCGCCCGGCCGACTTCATCGCGCTGACCAGCAACGTCAACCTGGTGCAGACCCAGAACGCCGGCAACGCCTTCGTGATCATCCGCGGCATCAGCCAGGCGCGCAACAGCGAGCCGTCGGTTGCCGTCATCGTCGATGGCATCCAGCAGGTGAACCCGGCCCAGTTCAACCAGGAACTGTTCGACATCGAGCAGATCGAAGTGCTGAAGGGCCCGCAAGGCGGCCTGTGGGGCCGCAACGCCATCGGCGGCGCCATCATCATCAAGTCCAAGGCACCCACCGACGAATTTTCGGGCAAGATCACTGCCGGCATCGACAATGGCTTCGGCTATTATCTGCGCGGCAACGTGTCGGGCCCGATCGCCCAAAATCTCAAGTTCCGCCTTGCCGGCAGCTGGTATGACACCAACGGCTTCATCCAGAACACGTTCCTCAATGAGAAGGCCGATCCGATCAAGGATCTGAACCTGCGCGGCAATATCCTGTGGACCCCGGTGGACGGGTTCGAGCTGGATGCGCGCGTGGCCTATGCGAAGCTGCGCACCCAGGCGCTCTATTTCAACATCGTTGGCGACGTGAACGACACTTCGCTGCCGGTGCAGGTCAACAACCCCGGCCAGAACGACCGCGAGATCTGGAATGCGGCCGTGAAGGTGAAGTATGAAGGCGACTGGGGCACCATCAGCAACATCACCAGCTTTGACCGGCTGACCGAAGTGCTGACCGGCGACGCGTTCGACTTCAAGCCGATCCCGCAGAGCTTCTTCTTCAACCTGTTCGAGGCCATCCTGGGCCCCGGCAAGGGCTTCGACCTCAACCAGAGCCAGTTCCTGGAGGTTGATGCCTGGTCGAACGAGTTCCGCTATGAATCGCCGGCCGACAAGCCGGTGCAGGTCACCGTTGGCTCCTATATGGTGGGCACCAACCGCTTCATCTCCACGGGCAACATGGTGGACACCGGCAATGGCGTGTTCCCGGTGTTCCGCGAGCCGCGCCTGACTGGCAACAACCCGCAGTTCAGCTTCCTGGCCGACAGCCAGCGCAACTTTGCCTGGGCGGTGTTCGGCAACGCCAGCTGGAAGATCAACGAGCAGCTGCGCCTCGACGCCTCGCTGCGCTATGACCGCGACAACCGCCGCAACACCACGCTGACCCCCACCGGCTTCCTGCCCAACGTGCCCGGCTTCCCGCAGGGCGCCACCGGCGAGGTGCGCCGTCGCAGCTTCCAGTCGTGGCAGCCCAAGTTCACGCTGAGCTACAAGCCGGTGGACAATGTGACGCTTTATGGCGGCTGGAGCCGTGGCTTCCGCTCCGGCGGCTTCAACCAGACCGGCGTTGGCGCCGTGGCGGCCGGCAACGGCATCGTGGGCGTGGCCGACATCTTCCAGCCGGAAGTGGCCGAGACCTGGGAAGTGGGCGTGAAGACGCAGACCGATGACCGGCTGCTGACCTTCAACGCCGCCGCCTTCAGCACCCGCACACAGAACAGCTATTTCTTCGTGTTCCTGGCCGCCAACTCGACGCAGAACCTGGGCAACGTGCCGCTGGCGCAGATCAAGGGCTTCGAAGCCGATCTGACCCTGAAGCCGATGCAGGGCCTCGATATCAATGTTGGCCTTGGCTATACCGACAGCAACATCAAGCAGTTCCCCAATGCCGCCTATATCGGCAACGAACTGCCGCTGATCAGCCGCTACACGCTCAATGCCGGCATCAACTACACCCGCCCGATTTCGGACGATCTCGATCTGAACTGGCGCGTGGACTACAACCGCATCGGCCGCACCTGGTGGGATGTCGAGAACTCGACCAGCCGCAACCCGGTGGACCTCGTCAACATGCGCCTTGGCGTGTCGTCGAAGACGTTCACGGTGACGGCCTTCGCGCAGAACCTGTTCAACGAGATCTACAACGCCGAATTCTCGCCCGGCGGCTTCGTGTTCAAGGCGCGCCCGCGCCGCTATGGCATCGAAGCCAGCTTCAACTTCTGATCGGAAAAGGCAGTCACATGGCCCGCGTTCTCGTCCTCTATTACTCCTCATGGGGTCATATCGAAGCCATGGCGAATGCCGTGGCCGAGGGCGCGGGCAGTGTGGACGGCGTCGAGGCCGTGGTGAAGCGTGTGCCGGAACTGGTGCCCGCCGAAACCGCCAGCGCCTTCTTCTACAAGACCGAGCAGGCCGCACCCATCGCCGATCCCAATGAGCTGGCCGATTATGACGCGATCATCATCGGCACGCCCACCCGCTTCGGCAACATGGCGGCCCAGATGCGCAACTTCCTCGATCAGACCGGCGGCCTGTGGGCCAAGGGCGCGCTGATCGGCAAGCTGGGCGGGGCCTTCGTCTCCACCGCCAGCCAGCATGGCGGCCAGGAAACCACGCTCACCTCCATCCACACCACGCTGCTGCATCACGGCATGATCATCGTTGGCCTGCCCTACAGTTTCCAGGGCAACACCATCATGAGCGAGATCAGCGGTGGCACGCCCTATGGCGCCTCGACGCTGGCCGGTGGCGACGGCAGCCGCCAGCCGTCGGCCAACGAACTTGATGGTGCGCGCTTCCAGGGCAGGCACACCGCGGAAATCGCAAAGAAGCTTTTCGGCTGATATTGGCCTGTTATCCTTTTGGGGAGGAGGAGACCAGCATGACCAACATTCGTCGCCCGAACCGGCTGCACCATACCGCCTATGTGACGAAGGACCTGGAGGCCACGCGCGCCTTCTATGAGGATGTGATCGGCCTGCCGCTGATCGCCACCTGGACGGAAGCCGACGAGCTGTTCGGCAAGCTGCGCACCTATTGCCACGTGTTCTTCGAGCTGAACGATGGCTCGTGCCTGGCCTTCTTCCAGTTTGCCGATCCGGCAGACCAGGCCGAGTTCGGGCCGGAGATCCCGTCGAGCCCGTTCATCCACATCGCCCTGCACGTGGACAAGGAGACGCAAGGCCAGCTGGAGAAGCGTATCGCCGCTGCCGGCATCAGGGAGCCGCAGACCTATGTCCTTGAGCATGGCTATTGCCGCTCGGTCTATGTGACCGATCCCAACGGCATGATCCTTGAATTCACCTATGATGCGCCCGAAGCGCTGGACGCAGGCCTGGATGCGAAGCGCCGCGCCACTGCCCATGCCGAGCTGAAGCGCTGGCTGGCCGGCGATCACACCAACAACAACAACTTCCGCAGCGAAGCGGCGTGAGCCTGGCGGCGCCGTCCATCCCCCAGGATGGCGCCTTTGCCGGCGGGCAGGTGACGCGTGTTGCCGTGCCCGGCGGCGAACTGGTGGTGGAGGTGGCGGGCTCTGGTCCCGCGATCCTGTTCTGGCACGGCTGGACGCTGGATCGCCGCCAATGGCGCGGGCAGGGCGCACTGGCAGATCGTTTCACGCTGGTGGCGGTTGACCGGCGGGGCTTCGGTCAGTCGACCGCTCCGCCCGACCTTGCCGAGGAACCCGCCGACGTTGCGCGGGTTGCGCAGGCGCTGGGGCTGGAACGCTATCATCTCGTGGGCCTGAGCCAGGGCGGCAAGATTGCCCTGAAGCACGCGGCGGCGCGGCCAGCGGGGCTGGATCGCCTCGTGGTGATCGGCGCGCCGCTCGATATCCAGCTTGCGGTGACGCCTGAAGCCGTGCCCGTGGCCGAAATGGCCGCACTGGCGCGCGCCGGCCGCCTGGAGGCCATGCGGCAGCTGTGGCTGGCGCATCCGCTCACTGCAGGGCCACCGCAAGTGCGCGCGGCGCTGGTGGCCATGCTGGCCCGCTATGATGGGCGCGATCTCGTTACGCCGGGCAGCGCGCTGACGGTGACGCTCGATGATGTGCGCCAGATCAAGGCGCCCGCCACCGCGCTGGTCGGTGCCGATGACACACCGTGGCGGCGGGCGGTGGCGGCCGCGATGGCCGAAGCGGGCATGGCCAGCGGGCTGATTGCCGGTGGCGGCCACCTGGCGCCGATGGATGCACCGAAGGCGACCAACACAGCGCTGATCGCCGCACTGGCTTGACCTTCGCTGCTGCTGCGGCAGCATGGCGGCCCTCCGGGATTTCCCGCAGCTTGACTTGCTGGCAGCTGCGTGCCCATTTGTCCGGACAACTTCGGAGTGTGCCATGTCCGATCTGCCGCCGCCCTATACCGCGCTCACCCGCCATCCGATGCTGCCGCGCACCAGCCATGATGAGGCGGCGCGCTTCAATTTCCTCACCCATCTCAATCGCTATCTGTCGGGCACGCTGGGGCCGGGCAACCGGATTGCCTATGACAGCCGCGTGCTGCCGGCCTTCGTGGCCGAGCATGGCCGCGAGCCCGAGCATCGCTACGAGATCCGCGATGCCATGAACCAGGACCCGTTCCACCGCATGTGGAGCGCCCTGAAGCGCAATTCGATGGAGATGCGCCAGCACAATGGCCGGCAGACGGTGCTGCGCCAGCTTGACGAGCTCGATGCGCTGGCCCGCCAGTTCAACGAGCATTCGGGGATGCTGGAGCTGGACCCGGCCATTGCCCAGCCCGAATATCAGACGGCGGTGGATATCCATTGCCAGCCCGGCGGCTATCACAGCGAGGAACGGCCGGGCGATGTGTCGGCCGGGGCCAATTATGATGTCGGCATCTTTGCCACCACGGGCGGCGCGCTGGGCGGGCTCAATGATGGCGGCGGCCAGGCGGTGGTGGCCTGGGCGAAGAAGGAACGGCCGGATTGGCAGCCGCGGCGCATCCTCGATGTCGGCTGTACGGTGGGGCACAACGCCGTGCCGATCGCGCTGG
>ERZ1066122.277-NODE-277-length-55419-cov-13.496460_pt1 | contig 55419 bp, 50 predicted proteins | sample MGYA00382769_ERZ1066122 | MGnify/ENA primary metagenome ERZ1066122 (study PRJEB33369, sample SAMEA5778352) | biofilm metagenome | biome: Industrial cooling water; feature: Water cooling tower basin; material: Biofilm | place: United Arab Emirates | collected... | reverse complement strand
GCTCCCAGCTCGGTGGTCGCGAATGTGGAAGATACATGGATCACTGGGCTGGGAGATAAAGCCGGACGCAATTATCAGAACCGGTAGTCGTGAAGCTGCGCAACTAATCTATCCCGATCATCTGAAGTACGAGCACATAGCAAGGCAACCGTATTCCGCGTTATTCGAGCGGCTAAGAGACTTCTTGACGACGCCCGACACAATTTTGATTTGCTCGGGCTTCTCATTCTTCGATGCGCACATAAGCGCGGTTTTGGACGAAGCGTTGTCTTCAAATACCCACACCGCAGTACTTGCGTTTCAGTTCAAGCCCCTCGATGAAGAGGAACTTGCGGTAAAATTAGCTCTTCGTCGGCCGAACTTGAGTGTTTATGCGCGCGACGGTGCTGTGATCTTCGGGGTCAAGGGCAAGTGGAAGCCTGGAGAGCCGCCGACCGAAGAATGGAAAAGCATCCGTCGTACATTTTGGCAATCAGACGCAGGTGACGAAAGCCAGTTTGTTCTCGGAGATTTTGTCCGACTTGCACGCTTTTTCGCATTGGCTCAGGCCACGGACATACTTTCCAGATCCGAGGCTCACGAGAAAGAAGACGAAGAGCAAGCTGGCGCACAAACGGTTGCGGGTGCCGAAAATGCTTAGTCGCGATCCAACATTTCTTGGAAGCGTCGCATCGGTTTCTGGTTCGGCGGTAAGCGTTCGTCTCGCTCAATCCGTCGCGTCAGGTCTCTCAATGATCGAGGGGCGGGCCTACCGCATCGGGCAGGTTGGCAGCTTCGTCAGGATTCCGCAGGGATATCAGGAACTGTACGGAGTCGTTTCTGGTGTGGGCGCCAAGGCCGCGCCCCATTCCGACGTTGCTACGGAAGTCGACACTGGTCGGTGGATGGAAGTTCAGCTCGTCGGAGAGGCGATAAGCGGGGTCTTCGAGCGAGGCATTAGCCAATATCCCAATGTCGGGGATGGGGTGCACATCACAACCGAGAGCAGCCTCGCCAAAATTTACGGCGCAAGCGAGCGGGGCCAGATCACCATTGGCTCCTTGTCCAGCGCCGAGAGCATCCCCGCTAAGTTGGCCTTGAACGAGCTGGTTACTCGTCATTCGGCGATCTTGGGCTCAACAGGCTCGGGTAAATCGACAACCATCGCGAGCTTATTGCGCTCAATTTCCAGCTCAGAAGAGGGGGTAGAAGCATACCCAAGCGCTCGAATTCTGATGCTCGACATACACGGCGAATATTCGGCTGCTCTTTCCGATATAGCCACGGTTTTTTCGGTTGACCCGCAAGCCGGTGAACATGAATTACTCATGCCCTATTGGGCATTGGATGCATCCGATTTGCTCGACTTTCTCACTGGCGGAGTTGATGGCGCACGCGAAACCGCATTCACTGACAAAATTTTCCAGCTCAAGGTAGCTTCGCACGCGGCTCAGAATTTTCCAGGCGTTCAAGAAAGCTCGGTCACAGTCGATACGCCTCTCCCGTTCAGCCTCAAGCAGCTATGGTATGACCTCATCAATTTCGAGATTGCCACATTCGAGGGGCCAAACCGTGACCAGCCTACGCTGCAAAATCCAGGCGATGCAGACCAGCTTGTCCCTCCAATTTATAAGCCTCATGCCATGGGAGCCCAAGGCCCGTTCTTGAACCAACAGGCCGTTGGAATCCGAAGGCAGCTCAATCAGCTTCGCTCATTGCTGCTCGATCGGCGTTACAATTTTCTCCTACATCCGGGCGACTGGGAACCCGAATTGGACGGGACGATCAACAAGGACCTTGATGAACTATTGGCAGGATGGATCGGCGGTCCCAAGCCGATCACAATCCTTGATCTTTCGGGCGTTCCAAGTCTCGTTCTTGAAAGGTTGGTGGGCTCAATTCTCAAGGTCGTTTACGAATCAATGTTCTGGAGCAGAGAGAAATCAGAAGGTGGGGTTGAGCGCCCGCTTTTAGTCGTGATGGAGGAAGCACATCGATATCTGTCCAGCAGAGCAAATGGGCTCGCGTCCCAGACTGTCCAAAAGATCGCAAAAGAGGGCAGGAAGTATGGCGTAGGTGCAATGGTTATCAGCCAGCGGCCTTCCGAGGTCGATGAGACGATCCTTTCTCAGTGCGGGACCTTCTTCGCTTTGCGTCTATCCAATCCTCAAGATCGGGCAAGGGTTCAGGGTACATTGCCAGATGGACTTGTCAGCCTGCTTGAGGTTCTACCCGTCCTGAGAACTGGTGAGGCTATTGTCATGGGAGAGGCTGCAAAGCTTCCAATGCGCTGCCGGATCACCCTGCCGCCGGAAGAGCATCAACCCAGAAGCAGCGATCCTAAGGTGAGTGAACGGTGGTCGACACCTCGCCGAGAGGAGGGCTACGATCGCGTCGTAGCCTCATGGCGAGCCCAGCGTCCTCGGGCAGTCATCAATGCCATCGAGATTGAACGACAACCCGTCGATGATGGATCAGAGAGCGATTAGGAGGTATTTATGGAGAGGTACTCTGTCGCGTCATCAAATATCGCATCCATTGGTTACGATGCCCCGTCCCAGACACTGGAAGTCGAATTTCTGAGTGGAACGATCTATCAGTACTACGGCGTGCCAGAGAATATGTACGAACAGCTCATGCAAGAGTCTTCAAAGGGACGCTTCTTGAATACCTATATCAAGAATGCCTACGGATATTCTCGAGTCGGATAAAAATAATTGAACTTTCTGAGGGATATATGCGCCTTTCAAAGACGGAATTCATCCACTATTTGAATTGCCCGAAGTCCTTCTGGCTGCTTTTGAAAGCGCCGAATGAGTATCCGCACAAAGAATTTTCCGTTTTCCTCCAGAAACTGACGCGCGAGGGCTATGAGGTCGAGCGGTATGTCCGGCAATTTTTCGAGCATGCGCAGGAGCGCTCCGCCGACTTCCAGCGGGTGTTCGAGACAGAGGACGGCCTCTTTGCCCGTGCAGACGCAATTGAAGCCATAAACGGCGGCACGGTCCTCTACGAGATCAAATCATCGACGAGTGTAAAGGTCGATGCTGCGCACAATCACCTCAAGGATGCTTGTTTTCAGGTTATCTGCGCCGAGAGAACGGGTCAGAAAATTGACGCCGTTTCCCTTGTGCATCTCAACGGAAATTATGTGCGGGACGGAGAAATCGTTCCCGAAGAGATGCTTGTTTTTGAAGATGTGACTGAACGTGTCCGGGCAATCGAGGCTGAGACGAAAGCCGAGATCGGCGAGGCGCTCGCCCTGCTTCGCGAGGTTGAATTGGACCGGTCCGGTTGTTCATGTATCCACAAATCCCGCAGCAATCATTGCGATGCGTTCGCCCTTTTCAACCCCGCCATTCCCAAGCCCTCAATTTACAGCATTCCGAGGCTCAGCGCGAAGAAGCGGGCGGAGCTGATTGCAAGCGGCATTCTTGATCTTCTGGCGATACCTGATGACTACACCCTCTCTGCAAACCAGGCGGGTCTGGTCCAAGCCACGAAGTCGGGTGCGCCAATCGTCAATCCTGACGGGATCAGGGCATTCCTCGCACAGCTTAGCTTTCCGCTCTATTTCCTCGACTATGAAACCTTCGCGTCCGCCGCGCCAGTCCTTGATCGTACGAGCCCTCACAAACACTTTCCAGTCCAGTATTCGCTTCATGTCCTTAACGCGGACGGGTCGCTCAACCATCATGAGTATTTAGAGCGAGAATTGCGGCTTCCCGATCGGCTGGTCGGAAGGCTAGGGGCTGACATCGGCGATGAGGGCAGCGTCATTTCTTGGCACGCTTCATTCGAGAAAACACAGAACAAGGAGATGGCACGCCTTTTTCCTGATTTTTCTGACTTTCTTGCTGGCCTGAATGATCGCATGGCCGACCTCGAGGATGTCTTTAAAACGGATTATGTCGATGCCCGTTTTGACGGCTCAACGTCCATCAAGAAGGTGCTGCCCGTGGTCTGCCCCGAACTCAGCTACAAGGGGCTCGATGTGCAGGATGGCGCTTCGGCTATGGATGCGTGGCAGAAGATGGTGACAACCCAAGGCGAGGAGAGCAACAAGATCGCTACCGCGCTCCTTGGCTACTGTAAACTGGACACCTTTGCGATGGTCGAGATCTATCGATTCTTGGTGCGGCTGACCGCTTCAACTTCCTTCCAGTCGTAAATGGTCAGAAGATCATCGACAAAAGTAGCCTTCACTTCAACCAGAGCTCCCATTGGAACCCATCCCATTGTGTCGTCCGGCACAAAGGGGGCGTAGCGCGCACCGTCGGTGGTCTCGAAGGTGACGGCTCGCCCACCATGAATTTCAATCATCCGCCCGACGTACGTTTCGACTATCTCAGTGTTCCGCACCACCCAGCCTTCGAGAAGATAGTCTTGTCCATATCTGGTCAGCGGACCTCGAAGATGAAAGTCGGCCAGTACGTCGTGAATTGGAGGGCTCTTTCCGTCGGCAATGGAGACCTGGTACTCGCGCTCGCTCGTCCGGACGACCGGGGTATCTCCCTCGAATACGAGAATGCCGGTAGCATTGAAGTCCAGTGGCACGTAGGCGGAACCGGATTGAGCGAATTGGGGTGCGGTACCAGCCTGCGGCGGACCGCCGGCAAACACCGAGGAAAATTCTTCCAGAGAAGAGCCTGTAACGTCCGCCAAGAGCTTCCGTTCCTTTGCAATCGAAGGGATGGCATCGCGTTCTACGAGGAACTCCTCTCTTGAGGTGCGAAAGCCACAGCGAGCTGCTCCGCTTTCAATGCAAGCCTTTGCGGTCTCAGTAGCAAAGGAGCTCTCACTTTCACCCTTAAGCATATCCGCCCCTGCGAGCGCGAGTGCTGCAAGCGCAACCGCCGGACCCGTCGCTGGATCGCGAAGAATGATCATGAGACGGCTGCGGAAGCTGCCCCGACCAAGGTAGACCACCTCGATCGCCTCGACCTGCTCCTCACTGAGGTAGGCTTCAACGAAGTGCAGGAATTCTCTGCCAAGCGCCAGCGCACGTCTGGCGCTGAGCCGACCATTTGTCTGGATGAAGAATTCGATCTCGGCGTCGGAAAAGGGCTGCATATTGACATAGTGACCGAAGTCACGACCGCAGGGCAATAGATTTCACCAAGGGCGCCAGCAGGGAGTCCTCCCTGCACAAGCTAGCTGATGTTCGAGAAACCCAGAACATCGCTTTGCCTCGTATTCATCCCTCAGCGGGCCTCAAGTTTTTAGATGGTTTCGAGTACGATCATACAGTAGCGACGATTACGGACAGGGCATCTACGGCTGCCAATGTTCGAACTCGATCCCAAAAACCTTTGGGCTCAACTGATAGTTAGAGCCTTTGGGATCGATGTAGGCGACGATGAACTCAGACGGCGGGTTGGCGGCTACCGCCTTGAATGAGCGACCGCCCGCTTGCGTTAGCGTAGAAGGCTGTTGGCCGCCGATAAAAAATGCCATCTCGCGGCGCACGCCGAGCGCTTCTTTCAGCAGATCTTTGGTGAACTTTGCGACAGCCTTGCACTCGACACCTAGCGCAATCTCATCGTGTGCGGGGTAGCCGATCGTCGCGGTAGTCACAATGATGTCCAGCTCATGTCGGCGACTATTGTCCCAGCCCGACGTTGTATGGTGATGACCAAGTGTGTCGAACTCAACGTTCAGAAATATCCGATACATAGTGCTGTTCGAGAAAGGCGCCTTCATCTCAAAGTGCGCGTCGCTCATTTTGATCATGCCTGGCGAGGCTTTGAACTTAAGCTGGGTGGGCGCGGCACTTGAGGGCACGAAAGTCAGGGTAAAGCCCCTGTTTTTGAGTTCAGACAGAACCTTGGATAGCACGAAAAGCTCGTAGAGCTTGCCATCCTTCAAGGCAGCCAGAAGCTTTCGATCGCCGGGTTGCTTGGCGCGATAGACAGCGAACACCCGCCGAATTTCTTTGATTGCCCGTCCCCTAGCCCCGGTATCCATTAAGCGTCCTCCCCAAAGCGGAAGCCGTCTTCCATAAGGCGGTGGACTATGCGGGTGATGTCATGGCGCAGTTCGGCAAGGTCAGGCGCGTCGGCAAGATCGATCTCGCGCGGCCCGCGATCGTCTGCGAGTTCAACCGCTGCGCGAGACGGACCTTCGCCTAGGACCATGCGACGTATTACATTGAGCGAAGTCTCAGCGACGCTGCGATCCTGTATCGCGAGGTGGCGTTCAAAGGCGTTGAGCATCTCGATGAGACGTTTCTGCGGGTCGTAGAGCTCGATCTCGCCAGTCTCAGGGTTAGTGACAGTGTAATGTCGCTCATCGGCAAGGTCAGGTGCTCCCGAGAGCGAGAGCTCTTCAGCCACCACTTCAATCAGCGCGCGAAAGTCCTCGTCGTCCATCCATCACCCACATCATGCAATTCAGTCGAAGCGCCAAACTTATCAGCTAGTAGCCTATCGGGCAGAAATCGTGGAGCAAGCGAAACTGCTTCGCAGCGTGGTTCAAAAGCCCTTCGGCGTATGCTCAGGACGCAACGCATGCCCCCCTTGGCGAGCGGCTTCCATTTAGGGTTTAAGGTCACCGGCTGGAGTGGAGAACACTACCCGAGTGGGCCATAATGAGATCATATGGGTTGCAGGTAGACGAATCGCCATGTAGTGAAGCAGTAAGATCCTTGAAGAAATCAGGAGACAAACCGCTTCATCGATTTTTTCTAGTGCCAAGCGTTGTGCCATAGCGAATAACCAAAACTACATTGAAAAATAATAACAATTTATTACTTGTTATTATTGTTTTCTCTTCTGGCACCAAAACTCCTGCGGGAGTGGCATCAAAAACCTTGAAAAAACCCCAGAATTCTGCCATTTTTAGCTGGATTTTGATGCGGCGTGTTTCACGCTGTTTCAGGCCGCGCCCCCACATGCCCCTTTCTGGCGAAAGGTCATGCCCCCAAAATGTCACTGACGGCCTTGCAAATCCGAGCTTTTTCGCCGGGTGCTACCGCCTACAAGCGCGCCGATGAGCGCGGGCTCTACCTTGAGGTCTTCCCCAACGGCTTAAAGATCTCGCGGCTGAAGTACAACTTCGCCGGCAGGCAAAAGCGCATTGCTCTTGGTGCCGGGCCTGAAGTTAGTCTTCAGGCAGCCCACCGGGCCTGAGCAACGCGGAAAACTCCAGAGCCGCGTGGTCCAAGATTGGGCAGCAGCGCGATAGCCCATGCAGTGTCAGGACAGCCAAGGCCTGCCTCGTTGCCGTGATTCTGCGGCATGCGGCAGCTAACGTTGTACTCGCAGTTAGACGGCGGAGCATTTTCCTTGCCACCGAAATGTCAGCGCTTTGCATGTCCGGATTAACTTATGGGCGGCCTTCTTCCCAATTTGGAACAGCTGGATGAAAGTCTGCGGGCGATGGTTGCCTTGTAGTAAACAGGAGATTAATGATCCTTCGTCGATTGGCTAACAGGTTAATTGGCGATCGGTGGTCGCGAGCACGATGCCGCTCCTGCTGGTGGAGATATGGCTTCTGACCTGGAAACATGAAGAGGGAAGACTTATGATGAAGAAAATGCTTTTGGCCGCCGCGGCCACCGTCGCGGCCGCTACTCCCGCTGCTGCCCAGACGCTGACCTACGAACTTGACGCCGAAGTCGCTGTGAAATGCGGTGCCTACAAGTCTGACGGCCCCAACGTTCCGGTGAACTTCGCCGAACTGTCGACCACACCTTCAGACACCTTTGTCACCGCGGCCGCTGGCTCGGCAACCTATCGCTGCAACGCGCCGGGCGGTTTCACCCGGACGATCTCGTCAGCCAACAATGGTGTGATGATCCGCACCGGTACTTCGGGCGGAGCCGGAAATTCCATTCCGTTCGAAATGAGCCATGGCGGCGGTAGCGGCCTCGGCACCGGAGGTTTCGTTGCGCTGACCTCTAACATTGTCACGAACCTTGGCGGTTCGACCGCATTCCTGGCTGGCCAGACCGGCAGCGTGAGCTTTCGCGTGGCTGGTGTCGCTGCAGCCCTGGGCGGCAACAATGCGCCGGGCACGACCGTTTTCGCTGGTGATTACACCGACGTGGTGACCATTTCAGTCGCGGCGAACTGAACCTAAGCTGGTGTGAATTCGGGAAGCAGGCGCCGTCAAGGTTGCCTGCTTCCTCGTTTCGGGGGAGCGACATCTTTGTCCGGTATGATCAAGGGCCTTCTCGCCGCGCTTTTCGCTGTGATCGTGTTGGTGGGCACAACGCCATCGGCAAATGCTTACGAAGTGACGCCGATGCGGATCACGCTCGTGCCTGCCGAAGGCCGGACCAATTCCACCATTACTGTCAATAACATCCGCGACACCGAACTCCCGGTAGAAATCATCGTCAAGCGTCGCATCATCGCCGAAGATGGCACGCAGAGTTTTGTGCCGGCCGATGACGATTTTATTGTTTTCCCTCCGCAGATTGCGATTGCAGCAGGAAAGTCGCAGGCCTTTCGCTTCGAATATATTGGCCCGCCGCCGACAGATGCCGCCGTCGGTTACGTCATCGAAGTAGCCGAGGTTCCGGTTGTGCCCCCCGGGTTCACTGGCGTGCAGTTCGCTTATAACTTTGGCGTGGCCGTCTATGTCGAACCGCCCCGCGCCTTTGCCAAGCTTGCCACAAAAGCCCGTATTGAGAACGGCAAGCTTTTGCTTGATGTCGCTAATAGCGGTAGCAAGTATGCGCTTCTGACCGGAATGGAACTGGTTCTTTTGTTGGATGGCAACCGGCGGGTCTACGGGTCGGCCGCGTTGGCTGAGCTTATCCAGAACGGTCTTGTTCCTCCTGGCGGGCGGATTTCTTTTGCCATGACCCTAGACAACCTTCCGGCCACTGGCACCTTGCAGGCAGAGTTCCGACAACCATAGTGTTTGAAGGGGGGGGCAGCCTGCTCCTATTGCCAGCCTCAGGGGGCGCAGGGATGCGTGAGAGCGAGCGAAAATCTGGAGACGTCCAGAAAAAATCGGGCGGAAAGCACCGATGGTGGCCGCTGAGCGGAGCCAGCAAGGTTGCGATAGGTCGATGCCTGCTCATCGGCCTCCTGCCTGGCAGCGTGCTCGTGATTGAAACCATGCCGCCGCAGAAGTTGCCTGCCGGTCCCAAGCCGTTGGAAACCAAACCCATCGACATGCAACCGGGCAAGCAGGCAGCGCCGGATCTTTTGGTGCCGGTTTTACCTGAACGTGGTCTGGTTTTTCGTGACCCGGCAATACACTCCTTGAAGAGCACAACGTCACCGGCAATGGCCGTTCTACCAACGGCGCTCGAGGAGGGGGAGGCTTTCTTTGCGGCGCAGGCAGATCCACCTCCAATCTTGGTTACGCAGTCATCGCAACCCGCACAGGCGAAGGTTTCCGTAATCGATGCCGCGATCATTTCGCCAGCACCCGCGTTGCCATCCGAGGTGGCAAAGATTGCAGCCGAAAGCGTTACAGATCTGGAGCGAAGCGAAGCCGCGCCTTTTCCTGGCGAGGAGCCGTTCCCGCTCGGCCTTGAGACTACGCCGGGAACGGATGCGGCTATCCTTGCGGAAGAGGTTGTGCCGACCTTGCCGGCGTTCGATCTCGCGGGCGGGGCGTCCGCAGAAATACAACCTTCGACCCCGCTTTCCTCGATCGGTATGGAAGCAATCAGCCGGGACCAAGAGGGCGGCGTGGATCAAATGCCCAGCCCAATCCCGTCTGTATCGGCTGCTTCGGCCACACCAGACGCGGCGGCCCCTCTCGCTCAACTGCAAACCCGCCAGATTGAGAACTTGCAAGACGGCGATGGCCAAGAACAGCAGGTAGAGCCGACGTCACCGGCTGTCCCACCCCGATTTGCTCACTCGCCCGTGTCGGGCACTGCACCGGCTCCGGGGGAAACCATGCATGCCGAGGCACCTCGCCTCGCCACCTCGCCCGAATCGGTTCCGGCAACGATTGTCCCCGCATTGAAGGTCGAATCGCGTCTGCCCATCATGATTGACGAGCAGGTGGCGGGAGTGCTTGAGTTCCAGCAAATTTTGGACGGACTTTATGTCCGGGTTGGATCCCTGGTCAACCTGCTGAGCGACCGGTTCACAGCGAGCGAGCTGGCTCGGATGGAAAACGCGTCCGCGCTTGACGCGTATCTGTCGCTTGCGGACTTGCGCAGAGCAGGCATTCCGATTTCATACGATCCGATCCACGACGGGTTCGAGTTGCACGAACCGACCCCCGCAGAGGAAACCGCGTTCACGCTTGGCGCGACGGGCGCGGCTGCGATCACTAGCGGGCTTGGCCCTCCTTCGGCTTCGCCCTCTGCCGAAGCATTTGATGCGACCGCCAACCCCGTCCAAGACCCAGGCGGACTGACAGATCTCGTCCGCGAACAGGAGCTGCAGCGGCCGGTGCAGGACGAAGCCTTGGTGACAACCTTCGCACTTGCTGCCGAAAGACCCCTAAGTCCCGATGAAACCACGATTGAGGTGCCGGCCGCAATCCCGGCCGACGCCCGGTCGCACGGCCGTGTCGCGCTTGCCGAAGATACCAATGCGAGCCTTGGGAGCGTTCAGAGAGAGACCAATGCGGTGGTGGCCGCAACCGATTTCGGGGGTGCCAGTCTTCAGGTGACATCGCCCGAAAGGGCAGCCAGCGAAGCAGATCTCGTTCCGCAGCGCCTCGATGGGGAAAAACAGCCTGTCGCGTTGCCCGCGGTTACCCGAGACCCCCTGCTCCCCGTTACCGAGTCTGGTTCCGGCTCGCTGCAGAAGCCCGAATTGTTGCGTGTCACCGAACGCTCGGCCGTTCTAAGCGTCCCCCTGCTCTTCGAAGGTGCCGGCCTTGGCAATGTGCAGGCCGAAATCACGCCGACCCGTGTCCTTAGCGTTTCTGCCGCAGATATAGCCAAGGTTCTCGGCTCACTTGTCAACGATGCGACCCGCGAATGGCTGCTGCCCCTCGGTTCGGACCTCGTGCCGGTTGATCGCCTGCGCGAAATCGGGCTGGTCATAACCTTTGTGCCTTCGACATTGAGCTTGTCTGTCGACATCCCACTCGCGTCGCGGGGAAAACGTGTTTTTTCCGGGAGCCGGCAGATCGACTATTCCGGAATTCCGGTGGCATTGCCGTCAGACTTTTCGGCCGGCCTCTCCTTTTCCTCGTTCACCACCGGCGACATCGTGGCGATGGAGCGTGTCAGTTCTAGCCTCCTGGTTAATGGCTTCACTAACGTCGGGGGGAGTGACGGCGTCAGTATCCTGTTCGGCGGGCAATTCGACTTTACCGGGAGCGAGAAGCTCTTCGTCCGCGACCGGATTATTGCCTTCAAGGACGACACGAACAACGTCCTGCGCTATTCCGCGGGCGACATTCAGCCCTTGCAATCGCGTTACGGAGGCGACTTCGATCTGCTCGGCATAGGCGTCCAACGTTTCTACCAAGACCTGCAGCCCGACCGCAACGTGCGGCCCCTCGGCAGCCGTTCTTTCTTGCTCGAGCGCCCCTCCCTGATCGAGATCTACGTTAATGGCGCCCTGCTCCGCACGTTCAGCGCCGGACCCGGCCCGATCGACATTCGCGACATCCCTGCCGCAGACCTTAGCAATCAGGTCACCATCGTCATCGAGGACGCGCTGGGGCGGCGCGAGGTCGACAGCTTTACGCTTGGCAATGATATCAACCTGCTTGGCGAAGGCTTGAACGAGTTTTCGTTGAATGCTGGTCTGCTGCGCGACAACCGAGTGGTTGGATTTTCCTACACATCTGAGCCCGTCGCGAGCCTGTTTTACCGGCAGGGCATATCGGAATCGCTGACCCTGTCCGGAAGCGCGATCATCTCTGAAAACTACCAGAACATCGGCTTGTCCGCGGCTTTTGCGGCCTTTCGGGGCGTCACCCAGATCGATGTTGCGGCCAGCAGCAGCAATGTCGGTGAAGGCGCCGTGGTGGCACTGACTTACCGGGGGTCGCCTATCGATCTCGGTTTCGGCGGCGCCCAGACGAATCTCAGGGCTGAATATCGCACGCCCCGGTTTCAGAGCCTCGCGAGCTTCGGGTTTCTAGAGGATATCGAGTTTGATCTGGCTGCGGATGTGCGCGCGAACATTTCGCCGACCATGCAGGCCATCGTCGGGGCGACCTATTTCTCCACGCATCGTAACAACGAGGAGCGGTATGGGCTGTTTGGCGGTCTCCAGAAGCAGCTCGGACGTTTCAATCTCGGCGTCAACCTCCGTTATTCCGAGTTCAATTCGCGGCGCGAGTTCGGCGCTCTGGTGACCGCCGCGCTGCGGCTTGGCAGGCGCTCGAACGTCTTTGCGACGGTCGACACTGTGAGCCAGACAGCGCGTGTCGAGTATCGGCAGCTTCGTCCGCTGACCTTGCCCGAAATCGACTACGGCGCGCGCGCTCAATACGGCCCCAACAGCTATGAGGTCGGCGGCCGATTTGGCTATGGCACATCGCGTTTCGAGGCGCTCGTGGACATCCAGCAGGAATATGATTCCACTACTTCGGAGTTTCGCAATCAGTCATCTGTCCGGCTGCAAACCGGGATCGGGTTCGCCAACGGCACCTTTGGTATTGGCCGCGATCCTTCGCGAGGATTCATCATGGTCAAGAAACACCCGTCGCTCGAAAATGCGCAGGTTCGCGTCTCGACGGGCGCAGTTGGCCGCGACCTGGGCTTCGCCAACTCAGCCGGCCCGGCAGTTGCGCCGGTGTTCATTCCCTATCGCGCGCAGGAAATCCGGGTCTCTACAGAGAACGCGCCGATGGGCTACAATATTGGCGCCGGAGAGTATGTCGCGATGCCGGGCGCGCGCACTGGAATCGCCATTACCGTCGGGTCCGAAGAGTATCGCATCGCGACCGCAACCTTGACAAGTTTTGACAGCAAAGTCGTCGGTCTCACCACAGGTCGTCTGATCAACCTCGAGACGGGCAAGGCGCTTGCCTTTTTTACCAATCGGGTGGGACGGGCCGTATTCACCCAGCTTGTTCCGGGACGATATCGGGCCGAAATCGACGGAACGGACTTGCAGTTCGAGTTTGAAGTGCGTGAAGATGATCCGGCCAACATTTCGCTGGGCAATATCGAGCTGAGGAGCGGCAAATGAAATGGCTTGTTATCATCGGAGCAGGGCTGCTGCCGGCTACGTCCTTGCAGGCGGCACCTTGCGCGACCTACGAAGCCGACGCCGTTCAAGTTGGCGAACGAACCTACGATCCGGCTGATCCCGGGTTCAAGGTCGTTACGGTCCAGTTGGAACGGAATCCGGAGCAACTGGACAATTCCTGCCAATCGGCGGAAATCGAGATCACCGAGCAAGCAGGCTACTCTATCGCGCTACGCAACGGGTCACATGAACTCAACACGCGCTTCGTCCGTTCGCCGCGCTTCGCCCAGCCAGCCGACAATCTAATCCGTCTGACCGGTATTGCGCGGCGCGATATGATCAGGGACCGGGTTCTGCTTCTCGATATGCTTGAAGCGCCCAGCGGACAATTTGTGCCTCCTGGCGAATATTCAGCGGACCTGGCGATGCGGGTCGGCAGCGGGCCGCCCGTGAGCTTCCGCGTCAGCTTGTTCGTTGCTCCCTCTGTCACGCTGTTGGACGGCGGAGCCAGTCGCAACCTTTCGCTCGGCGATGTGAGCGACGGCGGATTTGCAAGATCGGACTTCTTGTATCGCACCAATTCGTCGCTGCTCGTCACGGCCTATTCCGACAACCGTGGGACCTTGCTTCACGAAGATGGCGAGGCCTTCGGGCGCGTTCCCTACACCGCGCGGATCGACGGCAAGATCATAGATTTGACGGGACAATCCCCAGTCACCTTACCCTTTGTGGATTCCCGGCAGCGAACCGGCACACTTGCCGTCAATGTTGACCCTCAGCCGGTCGCTTTCGCCGGCACCTACCGCGATACGTTGACGATCACCTTCACCGCCAATTAGCGGTGGTCAGTAACCGGCCAGCGATACCGAATTGCTTGAGAAGTCCTTTATCTCATCATCAAAGACGATTTCGACTTCGCCCCGACCGGGACGGAATTGGCGTAGCCTTACAGTGTTTACGCCACGGCTCGCAATGAAACTGCCTGATGTAACATCAGTAATGCGGTTGTTGGCAAGGTCGCCACTAAATGACAAGTCGATGTTCTCGGTGTTGCAACGTGTCGACACCCGCAAGACGCGTGGGTTGTCCGGGCTGCCCGACAACGATTCGATTGCGCAAACCACAGGCACCCGCAGCCGTAGCTCGAAACTAACGGTTGACGCCGCAGAGCCAAATAGCAACGCGGGCAGCGCGATAGAAGTTAGAGCGAACATTGCACGTATCCTTTCGCGCCTGTGTTGCCAGAACTAGAATTAAATCGTGTGGAACGACTATAGTATACAAACTATTAATTAGCTTCTGGGCAAAGGGATGATCGCGCCTTCTTCAGGGTCAATCGAACAACTGTTCATCGCTGCCGAAACAGATGTGGCGCTGTTTGCGCTCGGGCGTTGCGATATCGGCGGGATTGCAACCTGGCGCGGTTCGGTCGCAGGCATAGGGCGCGCTCAACTTGCGTGGGTCTATGCCAAGTCTGGTGTCGAATCCCCCATCAGGCCTGATAGCTCTGTTTCTGGAAGAGCTGACCCTCCCGCGAGGTGGCGATTTGACAAGCCTCGCGAAAACAGTCGGGCACACTTCCGCTAATCTGCAGCCATGACCGGGTCAGATGCACGATCAAGAAAACAAGATGACTTTTTCTGTTAAAATCAGGGATTCAGGTTGGCGGTCGCCTAAGATCTGATCTGGGTCGAGATTTGCGCGAAGGCGAGGGACGTCCTGTGGAATTTTCCTGCCCTTCCCAATTGATGTGTCGGATGACTGGCCAAACTTGCACCTTCAGTTTGTTTTCGCGACAGAGCAGTCGTTGGCCGAAGGTTAGCCGGTCTGTTGCAATGGCATAGCGGTCCGATCAGGACTCATCGGAAGGATGGTCATTCCGGGCGCCGGGCGTCCGACGTGGTAGCCTTGCGCAAAATCGCAACCCATGGCTCGGATCAGGGACAATTGCTCCTTTGTTTCAACGTGCTCTGCGACACATTTCGCGCCGCTGGCATGGCAAAGTTCGATCAGGCCAAGCAGGATTCGACGCGAACGTTCGCTATGTTGAATATCGGTTGTGAGGGAACCGTCGAGCTTAACCACATCAAACACCAAGTCGCGCAGATAGGAAACAGACGCGTAACCAGCGCCAAAATCATCCAACGCGATTATGCAGCCCGCATCCTTCAGTTTCTGCAGCTCGCGTTTCGCTCTTCCCAAATCGGTAAGAAATGCGGTTTCGGTTACCTCAAATTGAATTGAACAAGGAGAGAAACCGTCCTTTTCTAGCAGGCCCAATAACCTGTCAGCAGAGCCCTCCTGACTGACCTGTATGGCGCTCAAATTGAACGAAAGCCTCAACTCCGGCGGCCATGGCGTAGCAGCGTTTATGGCCTTCTGTAGCAAGATTTCGTTGAGCCCCTCAATGACGCCGAGCTGCTCTGCAACGGAAATGAATTCACTGGGAGGGATAATCCCAAGTTGTTCATTGTTCCACCGGGCCAACGCTTCACAAGACACCACTTGCCCCGATGCCAGGCAAATGATTGGCTGGAAATGGATTGTCGTCTCCATTTGCGCCTTACGATCCATAAGCATGTTTTCTAGCGCTGCACGGCGCTTGTCCAAGGCATACATCTTTCGGTCGTATAGCCGCCAAACACCTCTCCCTGATGCTTTTGCGCGATACAGCGCCGAGTCGGCCTGCCGGACAAATTCGCTGACCGAAGAGGAAATAGGACCCGCTTCAGTAATGCCGCAAGAAACCCCGATATTCAGGCCTTTCCCATCCCATTCAATCGGGGTGCTGGCCAAGGCACAAATCGCGTTGCCTACCTTGGCGATATCGCGCTTGGTCAGGCCATCGCGCCAGAATATGACAAACTCGTCGCCACCAGTTCGGGCTACACTGGCTTTATCGCCAAACGCGTCTGACAGTCTGGCCGCAAAAGCTTGAAGGATCGCATCTCCCGCCGCATGACCGAATGCATCATTCGCAGCTTTAAATCCGTCGAGATCGCAGATTGCGACCACGCTACCGCCCCCTGATGACGGCCCTTGAGACATATGGGATTGCATTTCGCGGAAGATTTTTGCGCGGTTGGCCAGTCCGGTTAGCGCATCTTGGTCTGCTCGTTTGAGGGCAGCAACCTCCGCCGAAATGGCGCGGTTATGTTCTTTTGCAACAGCCAGTTTGCTGGTCACCAGTCCCGCCAGTGCACGGCTATGCGTGTGAAGCAGGCGCATTAACAGCAAGAGCACCAGCAATAGACTTATGCCGATCCCGGTGGTTGTTGCGTTATTCATGAACAAAAGTCTGGTCGCGATCGGAAGGCCCAAGATGGCGAGCGGTAGGATCGCAGCTCGCGGAAAACTGCTGAGGCCGTAGGCAGCGCCCAACGCGGCCAGAATGCTGAACAATAGAATACTCATTGTCTCGTTGGGGTGCTTCGATATGAGGACCTGTGTCCAGATCGAAAAACCGACGCACAGCAGCACAGTCAGTGCCACCATCTTGATCAATTGGGGGGCAATTACATTCAAATCATCGGAGTCTCGCTGAAAAAACAGCCAGACCATCATTCTCCACGACAGCAAGGCAGTGAGAAGGCTGACTGGCGAAATCAGAACCAGTTCTTCGCCACCAGTCGCAACATGGAGTCCGACAAGGTTTACGAGAGCCGCGGCGTAGAGCAGCGGAATTTGCTGTCGAAGGCTCCTGAAATTCGTCACTGCCTGCTCGCGGAGCTCGCATGAAGATTGAGCAGGAATTAGATATGAGAGCGCGCGAAACATGCTGCTAATAATAGGGCAACCGCGGCAAACAATCCGTTAATCGGTGGGCTTGTCGTCTGCCAATAGCATAGTGGAGAATGCCACAGTTGGGCCGAGTGCAGCATTAGTCTTCGAACCATTGGCAGCCGCGAGTATCGTTGTCCCTTAGGCCGTAGACTCATTACGCGGTGCACCAGATGCTAGTGCAGACGAGTTTGACGGCGGCGAGGTAGTTTTTGGGGCACTTGTCGTAGCGCGTGGCAATGCCCCGGAAGTGTTTGATGCGGTTGAAGAAGCGTTCGACGAGATTGCGTTGCCGATAGAGCCAGCCCGAGAATGCAAAGCGCTGCTTGCGGTTGGAGCGCGACGGAATGTTGGCCCAGGCATTCTTGTCGGCAGCCGCTTCACGGATGGCGTTGCTGTCGTAACCCTTGTCGGCCAGCAACGTGGCGCCTTCGGGCATGGCATCAAGCAGTGCTTCGGCCTCCCGGCTGTCGTGAACCTGACCGCCCGTCACGCCTAGCGCGACGGGACGACCATCAGCGTCAACGAGGGCATGGATCTTGCTCGTGAGGCCGCCTCGGGAACGTCCCATGCCGCGATCATTGGCTCCCCCTTTTTCCCGTCGCACCATTCTGGTTGACGCGGACACAGGTAGAATGGATCATCACGATCTCGCCTTCGAAAGCTGCGGAAACCGCTGCCAGAAGCAGGTCCCACACCCCAGCTTTGCGCCAGCGGACGAACCGGTTGTAGCAAGTCGTCGGGGGGCGTAGCGCTCGGGTATCTCGGCCCATGGCGAGCCTGTTCGGAACCGCCAGAGAATGCCGTTCAGCACGCGCCGGTCATCAACGCGGGGAACGCTGCGCGGCTTGTTTGGCAGAAGCGGCTCGATAATCGACCATTCCCTGTCCGTCAGTTCGTAGCGTCGCCGTTTCATCCAAAGCTCCTTCCTGAAGCCTTGAATCAACCCACGGAACTTCCCGCAAGTCAGTTTATGAGTTTACGGCCTAGGCCGAGGGTAGCTTGGAATTGGCGGCAGCAAAACGGCTGAAGGCTTCCCGCAGCCGATCGGCGAGCAGGTTGCGTTCCTCTTCCCCAGTGCGGGTAGGGATGAGGTCAGCACCGCCCTTGCCGGAAATCTCGGTCTTGTCGGTGAGATGCCCGTAGAGCTTGGCAAGGCCCATAGTGGCGGTAACGCAAGCGGAGGGCCTGGCGTGCTCCCGCGTAAACTCTCGATCCTCGCGAAGCATTCGAGCAATCTCATCGACCGTGACGGCATGACGTTGCGCATGAGTCGCACGCAGCTGCCCGAGCCTTGCCGCGATCTTGCCGTTGTCGAGCAACTCTTTGGCTTTGCGGTTCACGCTGGCAGTGGACATCGCGCTCGCGTTGTGGCCGCGCCGGTACGCTTCATTGGCGTTGCCAAGCTCAATGTAAAGCTGACAGAAATTTTCCTCCTTGGGCGTCATGGCGATATCCTCGCTCAGATCGGGCGGAGCCGCAAGTTGCTCAGCAAAATGGCAGCGCAGCTCCATTATCGAAAGATTGCCGGACAATTCAGAGCCAGAAAACTGACGTCCGACTAGCGAACAGACGTCGGCGGCTCTTGACCCAGAGGCGGTCGTTCAGGGCTGCGAGATTGAACGTCCGCATTCGCCGAAAGCCGCCATACAGCTTTCGGGATCACGCACTGGTCACGCTCAGGCCCGGTGATGGGTGGTAAGGCGAATGTCCGGAATAGGCACCCTGCAGCCGTGCCCCTGCCGGTTGAGCGCTTCCGGCCCCCCGGTGCTGTGGCAGCGCCGCGTCAGATCTGCACCTGGCTCCCCAGTTCGACCACGCGATTGGTGGGCAGCTTGAAGCTTTCCATCGCGCTTTCCGAGCTTTTGGACATCCACGCGAACAGCGCTTCGCGCCATCGCGCCATGCCGGGGTGATCGACCGAGGGGATCAACTTCTGGCGACCGAGGAAATAGCTTGTGGTCATGGGATCGAAGTTGCCCTCGACGCATGGAAGTGTGGCGAGTTCGCGCGGGATGTCGACCTCTTCCATGAAGCCGTAGCGGATGATCGCGCGGTAGAACCCGTGGCCCGCATCCTGCACCTCGCTGCGATGCTCCTGCGCAACTTGCGGCACCTCTTCTACCTTGACGGTCACGATCAGCACGCGCTCGTGCAGCACCTGATTGTGCTTGAGATTGTGGAGCAGCGCCGAAGGCACGCCGGTGTCCGCCGCCGAGAGATAGACCGCCGTGTTGCGCACCCGGTGCACCGATTTCGCGGTGGAGGCGATGAACAGGTCGAGGGTCAGGCCGCCCTCGCCTTCGGCCATCCGCTCGCGCATGATCCGGCGGCCCGTCGCCCAGGTGGTCAGCAGCGTGAACAGCACCCCTGCCACCGCTAGCGGAAACCACCCGCCGTCAGGGATCTTGGCGATGTTCGAGGCAAAATAGATCCCGTCCACCAGCGCGAACAGGGCAATGGTGCCGCCGGCCAGCAGCTTGTTCCAGCGCCACACGTGGAACACCAGAAAGGCCAGCATCAGGGTGGTGATGATCATAGTCCCGATCACCGAAATGCCATAGGCCGAGGCGAGCCGGGTCGATTCCCCGAAGCCAAGCACCAGCACCAGCACCATCACCAAGAGGCCCCAGTTGATCGCCGGGATGTAGATCTGCCCGGCTGCCTTGGCGCTGGTCTGGAGCGTCTTGAGGCGCGGCAGGAAGCCCAGCTGCACCGCCTGATGCGTGACCGAGAACGCGCCCGAGATCACCGCCTGACTGGCAATGATGGTCGCCGCGGTGGCGATGAATACGAGGGGCAGGCGCGCCCATTCGGGGGCCATCAGGTAGAACGGGTTTTCGGCCGTGGAGGAGTCTCCCAGCATCAGCGCGCCCTGACCCATGTAATTGAGCATCAGGCAGGGATAGGCGACCGTCAGCCAGCTGAAACCCACAGCCTTGCGCCCGAAATGGCCCATGTCGGCATAGAGCGTCTCCGCACCCGTCACCGCGAGGAACACCGATCCCATGGCCAGAAACGCCAGATGGGGATCATAGAAGAAGAACTGCGCAGCGTGGAGCGGGCTGAGGATGCCCAGGATTTCGGGCCGGGCGGCGATATTGACCACGCCCAGCGTTGCCAGTGTGGCGAAGTAGATCAGCACGACGGGGCCGAACAGTGCACCGACCTTTGCCGTTCCGCGATACTGGATCACGAACAGCGCAATCATGATCGCCACCGCAATCGGCAGCACCAGCGCTTCCAGCGCCGGGTTGACGATGGTCAGTCCTTCCACCGCCGAGAGCACCGAAATCGCCGGGGTCAGCATCGCATCGCCATAGAACAGCGAGGCGGCCAGCACCCCCAGCACCACCAGCACCGCGCTCGCCCGGCGGTTCTCGATATGGCGCGAGATCAGGGCGAGAAGCGCGAAGGACCCGCCCTCGCCCCTGTTGTCAGCACGCATTGCGACGAACACATATTTGATCGTTACGATCAGCATCAGCGACCAGAAGATCAGGCTCAGCACCCCTAAGACGTGCAGCCGGTCGACGGTGAGCGGGTGCGGGCCGACAAAGCTTTCCTTGAGCGCATAGAGCGGCGAAGTGCCGATATCGCCGAAAACGACGCCGATCGCGCCGAGCATCAGCACGGGCAGGCTTTCGCGGGGGGAGGAATGGGCGGAAGGGGCTGCGGCGGGCAGGCCTGTTTGTGCTGTGGTCATGCGCTATTCCTTGCGCCCTCACCGCATAAAGTTTCCATGTGGATTGGATTTCGCCAGCCACGCCAAGGCTCGACGAGCCCGGTTTTGCGGCGCATCTTCAGGTCATGTTTGACGATGCTTCCACACCGCTCCACGCCGGGCCGAGCACGGGCTCGCGCGCCATCGGGCTTGTCCTTGGATTGCTGCTAATCCTTGCGGCAACTGTCATCGGGCTGGTGATGACACCCCGCTGGGATGCGGCGGCGGTGGTGCTGCTTTATCTGCCCCCGGTGCTGGTCGCCGCGCGCTACGCCGGACTTGTCCCGGCGCTGGCGGTATCGCTGATCGCAACGCTGACGTTCAACTTCTTCTTCACCGAACCATACCGCACTCTGCGTATCAACAGCCCCGCCGATATCGTGACGGTTGCGGCGCTGTTTCTGGTTGCAGTCGTCACCAGCCAGCTCGCCAGTGCGATGCGAACCCAGGCCCAGCTGGCAGCCGAGCGCGCGGCCCGCAACGCGACCATTGCAGGCCTCGCACGCCGGTTGATCCCCTGCACCGACCGCGAGGCCGTTGCCATGGTGGTGGTGACCGACCTTGCCCGGCTATTCGATTGTCATGCGGTGTTTGCGGTGGGCGAAGGCCCGGCGGACCTCCTCGCCGCCCAGCCTCCCGCGCCTGTCCTTGCCGCCAATGACCTTGCGGCGCTCGCCACCACAATGACTGAAGGCAGGCGGGCCGGACGCGGCTTGCAGCGAAGCGGTCAGGCAGACTGGCAGTTCCATCCGGTTCTGGGCGCAGGCAAGGTTCACGCCGCGATCGGGCTGGCGCGCAGCGATGGGCGGCCGCCAGTTGCGGCAAGCCAGCGCGAGCTGTTGGGCAACCTGCTCGACCAGGCAGCGCTCGCGCTCGAACGGGCGCGACTGGAGGCCGAGGCCAACGCCGCCATCGCCTGGAAGGAGCGCGACCGGATGCGTGCCGTGCTGCTCGCCTCGATCGGCGAAGACGTAAAGCCTCGCCTGCTCGCGATCGAAAAGAGTTCACGCAGCCTGCGCCGGAATCCGGGCGACAAGGAAGCCGCCAGTGCCATCGCGGCCGAGGCGGCGCGGCTTCAGCTCTATGTCGACAATCTCGTCGATCTTGGCCCCGGCGAGGATCAGGATCCGATCATCTGCGGGCCATTGGCGATCGATCTGTTTCGCCATGCCGTAACCCGCAGCGGCGCGGCGGTGCACCTCACGCCCAAGGAATTTGCGGTGCTGGCCGAACTCGCCCGCCATGCCGGACGGGTTCTGAGCCATCGGCATCTCCTGCGCGCGGTTTGGGGTCCGGCGCACGAGGATCACATCGATTACCTGCGCGTCGCGATCAGGGCCTTGCGGCAGAAGCTGGAGGATGACCCGGCCACGCCTGCGTTGATCCTGAACGAGCCGGCAGTGGGCTACCGACTGGTGTTGCTTGACACGCCCACGACGTAATCCACATGGCTTCTTTATGGGCATTGGACGCAAGGGCAGGGCGCTGCTGCGGCGATCGGCAGGCAGCGACAAGGATAAAGCCGTGATGAGATTCGCCCGCCTCGCCCATTGCATGAGCCTGCCTGCCGCTGCGATTGCTGGCGTGCCCGGTCTGCTGCACGCTCAGACCGCCGATGCGGGTTTGGCTGTCAGCACTCAGGATAACAGCGGTCCAGGCCCGATCTGCACCGACCGTCCGACCAAGAGCAACGCGGCCTGCACGGTGCCCGAAGGCATGGTGCAGGTCGAGGCCGACCTGTTCAGCTGGACACGCATCGCCACCGGATCAGCGCGCGCCGATGTGCTGGTTTACAGCAATCCGGTGGTCAAATACGGCCTCGGCCCCAACAGCGATATCCAGCTCAATATTGCCCCGCTGGTCGAGGTGCGCACGCGTGCAGGCGGGCAGATCATCAGCCAGACTGGCACGGGCGATCTGACTGTGCGCTTGAAACAGCGCCTCACCGGCCCTGACAGCCGCGTGCAGGTGGCGCTGCTACCTTTCGTCAAGGCGCCCACCGCCGAACGCGGGATCGGCAATGGCGAGTGGGAAGGCGGCGTGATCATGCCGGTGCAGATGCCGGTCGGCAAGGCAACACTCACGCTGGTGCCGCAGCTCAACCTGCTTGCCGATGCGCTCGCGCTCGATGATCATCACTTCGAATTTCAGGGCGTCATCAACATCGCCCACCCGATTGCCGCCCGTACCACGCTAGCGGTGGAACTGTGGACCTCGCAGAATTGGCATCCCGCCGGCACGGTGCGGCAATATTCGGCGGACGCAGCGGTAAGCTACCTGCTCAACGATGCGCTGCAACTCGATGTCGGCGGCAATTTCGGCCTCAATCAAGCGACACCCGATGTGCAAATTTATATCGGCGTTTCTGCACGGTTCTGAAAGACGAGAGCTTCTGGTTTGCCCTTGGCGTGAATAACGGACGTATGACCGCTTCGGGGTCGATTGCTGAATGGCAGGAAATTTTCAGAAGCCGGGCAAAGCGGCCATCAGCTGCCCGCTTTGAGCCGTGACGGCTCCCGACCCAGACCACGTCATTCCCGAGCATCAACGGCAATGTCTGATTCTGCCGGAAGCCGTCATGCAGCTTTCAGGATCGCGGATTGGCCACGCTCATGGCTGGAACTGGGTGGAATGGCGAATGGCCACTTATGGGATGCCCAAGCCACGCAGCGCCGCATCCAAGGCGGTCGCGAAGGCGTCCAACTCGAAGTTCGGGTTATGACCGTAATCTGGTAGGAAGGTGATTTGCTGCTTTTTGCGCGGACAACATTGATGCAGCACGACCTATCTCGCCAGCCAGACGTCTTCAGGACCCAACGCCTCAGGGGCCGCAAGCGAGCCCTTTGCGGTTGGAGCCACAAGGTTTGCACGCCAAAACTGGGCTGTCGTCTCAGCCACGATCAGTTCCGTGCGGCGATCGGTTGGCGTCGGTGCACGGCGTTGTTCGCCGCCGCTGAAGATCAAGTGATCGGCCCCGTTGACAACCAGCAGATACTTTCTTCCCGGCGGCATGGCGTGGAACGGTCGGGTTCGATCCTTGGGCGTCACCTTGGTGAGGCCGGGGACGGTGTCCTTGCTGCCCGTCACCGAGAGGAACGGGATTGTGATTTTGCCGAATGCGCTGTCGTCAGGTTCGGCGATCGCAGGAGCGGGACTGAAGGCGATGGCGGCCTTGATCCGCAGATCGGTGACACTGAACAGCCCTGTCGCTGCGCGGAACTGCTGCCCGGCGACGGCTTGCACGGTCTGTGCGCCGAAGCTGTGTCCGGCCATGCCGATCCTGCCGGCATCGAGCCGCGCCATCGGGCAATTTCCGACCATGCCCGAACCGCCGACAGCATCGAGGACGAATTTCACATCCGCCACCCGGGCGATGAACTGCTTTGCATCCATGCCCTTGCGCAGCGCCGCCATCGCCTCTTTGCCCTTCAGCCCCTTCCACAGCGATGCGTCAGAGCCAGGATGCTGCAAGTGGACCACGGCAAAACCCGCCGCGGTCCAAGCCTCGGCCCAGCGGGTTCCAGCGTCGAGCGACCCGCCAAGGCCATGGCTGAACAGGATAACCGGAAACGGACCCTCGCCGGCAGGCAGTCTGACGCGAAGGGGGATCTGCCGCTGCGCACGCGCCGCATCTTGCACCGTCCCATCACACACCAAGCCTGCATCTGGCTTATCTGCCTGAGCAGGCGCCAATGAAGCGGACACCAGCGCGAGGGCTGCGGTGACAATTCTTATGATCATGGTTGCACTGTCCATTCGTCCGAAATTTGCTGCAATCGCCCAGCCTTGCGCTCCCCCATCAGCCATGCCGCAACAAGGGCAGAGATGGCGTCGGGCTGTTCGGGAAGGATCGCATGGCTGGCATGATCGAGCGTAACCATCACCGCCGGTCCCGGGTATTGCGCGATCAGGGCTTCGCCGTTGGCAACCGGCGCCACCGGGTCGCGTGTGGGCTGGATGATGAACAGCGGAACACCTCCGGCTGTGATCCAATCCCGGCTCGCGGTCGCCGTGACGGCCCTTGCCTGCAATTCGGCGGCCCGCGGGTTCCATCCGGTCAACCAGCTTCGCGCGTTCTGGCCGGGGGCGAAAAAGGCGAGCTTAAGGGCCGCGAGGCGCTCGGAATTCGGGAGACGGCCTTCCGCTGCCGAGACGGAGATCGCCTGCTGGATTTCCGGAGGGATCGGAACTTGCCCGCCCGCTGCCAGGAGTATGATCGAAGTGGTGTGCCGCGGGTCTGCCGCTGCCATCGCCCGGGCGATCCGGTTGCCCAACGCATGACCGATGATCACGACAGGCTGATCGGGACAGGAGGCTGTCGCTACCGCGCGCGCATCGGCCGCCAGATCGTCCAGCGTTGCACGCTCCGGCCCGCGCGATGCGCCGAACCAGCGTGGCTCATATCGGACCGCTGTGTAGCCCTTGCCAACGAGGTCGCGGGCAAGCTCGTCAAAATCCGATGGCCCACGCCCGAGCGACGGGATCATCAGCACAGGGGGGCCAGCGCCTTCGACGACGACCGATAGCTTGGCTCCGCGGTGTTCCACTTGGCCCTGAGGCTGCTGGCACGCTGGCGTCGTTGCCAAGGCCGGTGTCGCACAAGCAATCCAGACAGCGCAGAGCAGACCCCGCATCAGAACCGCATCCTCGCTTCAAGCCCGTAATGCCGCGGCTCGCCAACATAGGCGTTGAAAGTCCCCGGTTGCAGAACGCCTGCAAACACGATGGTGCGATAGAAGGTGTTGGTGAGGTTCTGCGCAAACAGCGAGACGTCGAAGCGGTCATCGGGGCTACGAATGCCAATCCGGCCACCCAGCAGAAAATAACCGTCCTCCTCAGCCTGCGGGATCAGGGCCACACTGGTGTTCATGTCAGAAATCATCCGCAGGTTCGCGGCCCAATGCGTGGTCCAACCCCCGTCTCTCAGAGGACGCTCGATCATGAACTGGCTTTGCCAGGTCCACTTGGGAGCATTGACGATCTGACGACCGCGCAGGGCCGCCGGTTCGGTGGCCTCGCCATAGATGGCCTCATTATAGATCACCGAATTCGCGAAGGTCAGCCATGGCACTGGCCGCAGCGTCGTCTCCAGTTCGACCCCCCGGCTTCTGACTTCGGCTGCGTTGGAGATCGTGAAGGCCGTGCCGGTAAAGGCGTTCTGCTGGAAGTTGACGATGTCCGAAGTGAACAGCGTCAGCGCCACGCGGGCCTTGCCATCAAGGAACCGGGCTTTCGCGCCGAGTTCGTAACTGTCCACCTCTTCAGGCAAGAATATCGCGCCGACGTCTCCGGCCAGTCCGCCCGTGCGATCAAGGTTGAGCCCGCCCGCCTTGTAGCCGCGCGAAAAGCTCGCATAGATCAGCGCGCCCGGCGCAGGCTCGTATGACAGGTCGGCAGTGCCGACCACCTGTTCGTCTTCGAAGCGGCTTTCGAAATCGGGCGTCGGGCACAAGAGCTGCGCCCCGATCGGCACGCCGACACGCCCGCAGGCAGGGCTGTTGAAGGCGAATTCGCCGGTGCCGGTCTTGTCTTCCCTCAGATACCGAAGGCCGGCTGTGGCTTTCAGACCGGGCGCAAGCGTGAAGATGTTGTGGGTGAAGAGCGACCACCCGAACGCGCTCTGGTCAAAATCTCGCTGGGTGTCGCCGCCGCCGACCGGGTAAAGCCCGGTCAGACGCGCGGCGGCCGCCGGGAAGCTCAATTGCAGGAATCGCGTCAGATCGCTGCCGAACACGATCGCGCTCGATTGGTCGGTTTGCTGATCGAACAGGAAGCCGCCCACCAGCCAGTCAAGCGGGCCGACCGTGCCTTTGAGCGTGGTTTCGGCGGTGAACAACCGGTCCTTGGTGTCCTCGAACGGCGTGTTGAGCAGATTGGCGCTGCTGAAATCGCTGTCCGTATTGCGCTGCGAGGTGAAATCGCGCCACGAAAGCAGGGTCGTCCACTGGACGTTGTCGAAGCTGATATCGGTCTGAGCGGAAAGGCCCCACTCGCGGGTGTCGGCTTCGTAGCGGCTGTTGCTGGCGGTGGTGTATTCGTCGAATTCAGTAAGAACAAAGCCGCCCACCGCCGCAATGGCAGGCGCGCGCGCACCGTTTTGCGTGACAATCGCGGCGCAGCATTGTTCCTGCTTGCGGCTGTAATCGGCAATCAGTCGGATCGACACGCGCTCGGACGGATCGAGGCGCAACTGTCCGCGCAGCGCAAAGCGATCCCGGTCATTGACCTGAAGGCCCGTGCCTTGATCGTCCAGATACCCGTCGCGCTGTGTCACCACGCCCGAAATCCGGAACGCAGCCTTGTCCTCGGCAATGACCCCGCCGATGGCGGCCATCAGCCGCAAGCTGTCACGATTGCCGTATGCGGCTGAGATCTCGCCATTCCAGTCATAGGTCGGTGCGCGGGTCTGGATCAACAGCGCGCCCGCCGTGGTGTTCTTGCCGAACAAGGTCCCCTGCGGTCCGCGCAGAACTTCGACCTGAGCCACATCGAACAGGTCAGCCAGAGCAATGCCCGACCGGGCGCGGTAGATGCCGTCGACGAAAACACCGACCGATCCTTCGAGCCCCAGATTGGTGCCGCTGGTGCCGATGCCGCGCAGCCTGATGGTGGCGGCCGTCGCTTCAGATGCTGCGGTGGTGATCACAAGGCCGGGCGCAAGCTGGGAGAGATCCTGCGTATCGCGGATGACAGCTTGTTCAAGCATATCGGCAGAAATGGCCGTGACTGCCGCCGCAACGGAGAGGTCCGACTGGGCCCGCCGCGTGGCGGTGACGATGATGTCACCAGGCTGCGGCTCGGATGCCGAAGTCGGCAATTGCTGATCAGCGTCCATTGCTGACTGCGCAAGCGCGGGCTCAGCGAAGCCTGCCAGCGCGGTGCCACCGATCAAAGCGCATTTCCAGCTGTTGAAGCGTGTCATAGTCCCATCCCCCCTTATCGTTACTTAAGGGTGACGTTACTGATGAGTTACATTAAACGCAAGGTCCCGCGTCACTCCCGGCGACGGAGGATCTTCCACTTCTGCTCGGTGTTCCAGCGCCAGTCGCGGATCATGTCTCCGATCCAGCTTGCGAAGATCGGATCTTCTTGCGGCGTGCCCGTCAAAAGCCAGTTCGCAAGCGCTTCGAACAGGAAGGCGGTGAGATCGCGGACCGCCATTTCTGCCCGCATCTCCTGATGTGAGCCGGTGCCGCGCTCATGCTCGAAATAGCCCATCAGCCAGTCGACATAGAGCGCCTGCAAACGGTCGAAATGCTGACGGTATAGCGGATCGCTCCGGCAATCGCGATAGAGCAGAAGGAATGCGTCAGGCTGATCCCTGGCAGCTGCAATTGTGCCGATTGTGCCGACATCATATCCGCCCCAAGGCTCGCTCTTCAGTGCCTCCAGCGCCGTCAACACGTCTTCGAAAATGGCTGCGACCAGTGCATCCTTCGAGCCGAATTCGCGGTAGATCACCACCTTCGACAATCCCATGCGCACGGCGATCTCGTCCATTGTTCCGCCGCGCAAGCCGCGCTCGACGAACAGAGCGGCGCCTGTCTTGAGTATCAGTGTGCGGCGCTCGGCATGGTCAACCCGCGCCCGTCTTTGCTTGATTGGGAATGCACTTGGTGCCGTGTGTGATCGGGTGCTGGTCATGATTTATTGTAACTGATCGGTAACGCCTAGCAAGTGCGCCCATCACCGGCAAAGGAAGACGATCAGGACAACCGCGATTTCAGATTCCGCTTACCCTCCAAGATTGGGCGCTTAACCTAGCAAAGCTGAAGTGCCCAGATACGGGTCTGCGTTGAAAAGCATCTGCCACGTGGAGGCGTAAAGACCTGCGAAAGCTCCCCAGGCCAAAAGCGGCATCATCAGATAAGCCGCCTTGCGATCGTCACGCCAGAGCAGAGCAACTTCAGCGGCCGCGATGACGAATATCAGCATGGTCAGCAAACCCCCCAAAACGGGACTCGATTGACCGAAAAAGAAGTAGGGAAAGATAGCGAAGTCAAGCCAGAACGCCGCCTGCAACCCTATGTGGATCGGACGACGATTGAGGTTGCGATTGTTCAGGATTCGCAGTCCGGCCCAAAGCGTGCAGATATTGATCCCGAGCCAGATGAACGGAAAAAGTTCGGCCGGGGGCCGCAGCGGCGGCACACGATATCCCGGATACAACTCATCCCGGAATCCAACAAGGGAACCTGGGATGTTGACTACGAGCAAGAACACCGCAGCATGCCACCATACGAATTTCGGGTATTGAGGCATGACGCGGTGGGAGACTGAATCTATCATGGCGGTACCTCCGGATAATTAATTGGTACATTCGTATCATTGATTGATATGGTCAGCAAGGGCGCTTCCGACCCAGCGAAGCGAAAGGACGGGAACCACAAATGGCGCGTTCAACTGGTGCGGTGGGGAAGTCCCATCAGGCAAGGCGGCTTGAGATACTCGGTCGACTGACCCAGCGGTTGACCGAAGCCAACGCGATGCATGCCTCGTATCGGGAGCTGGCGGCGGCCGCAGGAGTTTCGTTATCGACCATGCAACACTATTTCGGCCGCAGGGACGAGGTCGTCGCGGCAGTGCTCAGTCAGGCAAAGGCGGCAGCTGCGCCGCATTTCGCCACCTTGGCGGAACCGTTGGGCTCGCTTGAAGAGTCTGTCGTCGCAGCATTGAGACAGCTGCGCCTCGGCTTTGAGCAATTCGGTGTTGGTGAGATCCACGCGCTGGCGCTGGTCGAAGGCCTGCGCAATGCAACGATTGGCCCGATTACGGTCGATACAGTGCTCGAGCCGTCGATCGCTGCACTGGCCACACGCTTGGCTAGCCATCAGCAAAGGGGGGACATGCGCCGCGATGTCGAACCGCGCCACGCGGCCCTCATGCTTCTCGCACCTCCCTTGCTTCTGTTTCTTCATCAACAGCAACTGCATGGCGCCCAAGATTATCCGGTCGACCTCAACGGGTTTTTCGAAAGCCATGGCCGCTCATTTCTGAGGGCTCATCGTGCCAGCCTCGCACCTGAATGACATAGTGCCTAATTCTGGCAGCGGCTTTCACAAGACCAGTCCGCACCGTTTGGTGAGGGCTTCTTAAATGTGTGCTTTTCGCGCGGCCCTGCGGTTCAAATTGATGCTGCGCAACGTCTGACATGGGGGTCGATTGCTGAATGGCAGGAAATTTTCAGAAGCCGGGCAAAGCGGCCATCAGCTGCCCGCTCTGAGCCGTGACGGCTCCCGACCCAAAGGTGGTCGTTCACGAACCTGAGATCGACCGTCCGGCTTCGCCGAAAGCCGCCCTGCGGCTTAGGGAGACGCAGCTCGCTGCTGCTCACGAACGGAACAGGACTAGGGGCCATCAGCCTCGCAGAGGGTTCCGGACCCGAGCAAAAGCCCGGTGCTCTCTCCCTTTTTCGATGCACTCACAGCAGCACTTACGCCATCCAGCTGCCATGAAACGACAGCGGCAAGGCGACATCGCTGCGCCACGAGGCGACGGGACCGTCGGCGACGCGGCGGGCGTCGAAGATGTGAAGTTCGCTCGCGCCTGCGGCGAGGTTGAGCGTCGTGCCAATCAGGTGATCGCCGGCGGGCACAAATTCCTCGACAAGGTGCAGGGGGCCGAAATCGAAGCGGTCGGCGCTGCCCTTGTCCCAGTCCCAAATCCCGACGGCGCGGGCGAAGGGCCTGTCGTTGCTGTAATCGCCCACGAACGCCGTCTGGCTGCGCGGAAGGCCTGCGATCTCGGGAGCGGCGCGGGGGAATTCGGCGGTGATCCCCGCCGCGGCAAGGTCGGCGCGTCCGTCGGGACGCAGGGTGACGAGGGTCAGCGCGGGCATCTCGCTGTGCTCGCGACGCCCCTCGACCAGCGCTGCGGCGCCAAGCACGGGGAAGGCCGGATCCTTGTGGAAACACCCGTCGAAGCGGATCGTGCCGTCGGCCTCCTCCCACGCATCGCCCAGGTGGAAGAACATGAGTGGCGGAAGCTCGTATTCGCGGCGTATGGAAAGGTCGTCCTTGTCGATCACCAGCACACGGCTCCCGCGCTCGGGCTGCCATGTGAGGCTACGCAGATAGGGCACGTTGGGCGAGGTCTGCACCCAGGGCTGGCAGAGGATGACGAGGTGGCGCCGGGTGGCCGTGAAATCGTGCATGTAGCTCGCCATCGGCAGGCGGATGGTCTGGCCGGCCTCGAACTGTCCGGTGGGCGAGAGGCGCCAGACGAAGGCATGGTCTCCGCCAGAGCCGATGTTCCAGATCCGGCCCGAAGGCTCGATCCGCGGGTGGGCGAGGAAGGGCATTTGCGCAAGGTCGGGCCGGAAGGTCACCGGCCCGCGGGTCGCCAGCGTGTCGGGATCGAGCGCGAAGGGCGATCCTGCTTCCCACAGCGCAAGCAACTGCCCGCCCGCCGCGATGACGTGGGTGTTGGCGGCATTGGCATCGTCGGGGCCACCGAGTTCGCTGCCGGGACGCGCGGGGGTGCCGAAACCGGGCTGGACGATGGCGCCTAGCCGCTCCTCGAGCCGCCGCTTTGGCGTATCGACGAAGCGCGCAGCGAGGCTCGCGCTGCCCTCCTCGATCCGCCAGGCGCGCACAAGCCCGTCACCGTCGAACCAGTGCGAGACGCTGCTCGCCCCGCGCCGGAAGCGCGCCGGCCCGTTGCGGTAGAGCGTGCCGGCGAGGGCGGGCGCCCTGCCGTGGAGCCGGGTGAGCGGCCGGGGCGCGATGTCCGCCAGCACATCGGTCAGGCCCAGCGTCCAGTCGGCGGCGGGCTTGACCTGCGCAGCGACCACGGAGGGCATGGCGGCGGCACCGGCGGCCAGCATCCCGCGGCGGAGCAGTTCCCGGCGGTCGAGCATCTCTTGCCCCCCTTACTTGATGTTGATGCGGATGGTGTTCGCCCCGGCGGCGACGGGGAAACGCGCGGCCTCCCAGCGCGGCGGGCCGCCCTGTGCCTTGGCGTCGTTCGAGAAGGCATAAGGCTCGAGCGGCATGCCGAATGGGTTGGTGCCCATCTTGCCGTCACCATCGACGTCGTGAAACGCCTTCACCGCATAGTCGCCGGGCGCGAGCCCCTCGAAGCTGGCGAGCGCGCTCGTGCCCGCGACCGGGACGGCGGCCACGCGGATCGGGGCGCCGTTCTGATCGTGCGCCGCGGCGTTGTCGAAGACGCTCAGCATGATCTGGCCCGTGGGCGTCTCGATCCCTTCGAAGCGGATCGCCAGGGTCGCGGCCGCAGCGCGCGCGACCGAGGGGGAGGGCGCGCCGGGGTCATTGATAGAGATCGCGCACCCGCCCAGCGGCAGCGCGGCGGCGAGCAGAAGCGGGGTGACGAGGCGAAAAGTCATTGGTCGGTTCTCCTTGATCCCGGCCCTTGCGAAGCGGGCCTTGCGAGACCCCCGATGCCCTCGCTAATGCACGGCGTCGCACCCACTTTCGCAAGCTGCGGCGCCGGATACGCGAGATGAACCCGCCTGCATTTCACGCTTCGCCAAATGCACATCCGCTGCGCGCACGCGCGGTGCGCGGGCTGACGATCGGGCTGGCCGCGGCGGTGGTGCTGGCGGTGCTTGGGGCGATGAACACGGGGCAGGCGCCCTTCGGCTACCGGCTGCTCTACTGGGCGAGCGTAATCCTGCCCGGCTCGCTGCTCGGCATCGCCGTTCAGACCGCGGTGAGCGCCTGGGGCGGCTTCAGCGGGCGACGCTGGATCGAGATCGCGGTGGTCGCGCTGCTGGTTTCGGTGCCGCACACCTTCATGGTGATCGTTGCGACCGCGCTGTTCTTCGGGCTTGACGCGATCACGCCGGGGGTGGTCGTGTTCTTCGGCCTGACTGTCCTGCTGGTGGCGCTGGTGCTGACCACGATCAACCACCTTGCGGCGGCGCCCGAGGCGACCCCTTTGCCCGAGGCCTTCCCGGAACCCGAACCCGAACCGGCTGCTCCTGCACTTCCCGAACTGCCCATGCTGCCCGAGCTGATCGCCGAGAAGCTCCCCGTGCGCCTCAGACAGGCGCGGCTGATCGCGATCGAGGCCGAGGACCATTACCTGCGCGTCCACACCGATTCCGGAAGCGATCTGGTGCTGATGCGCATGACCGATGCCTGCGCGCTGCTGCCCGAGGCGGCGGGCGCGCGGGTGCATCGCAGCTGGTGGGCGGCGCGCGGCGCGGCCCGCACGCTGGCGCGGCGCGAGGGCAGGGTCGAACTGACGCTCGAGGGTGGCCTCTGCGTTCCGGTCAGCCGCGCGATGCAGGCGGCTCTGCGCGATCAGGGCTGGGGTTAGTCCCGTCCGGCGCACCATGCCGCCGCCGCCTCGATCACCGGGTCCTTTGGCGCGCCAAGCCACGCCGGATCGAAGGGCATCCGCGTATCCGGATCGATCCCCCGGTCGGGCTGCGCGCCGCGCCCGACATAGCCCTTGAGCGGCAGGTCGAATTCGATCCCGCTGTAGGGCAGCTTCACGAACAGGAACGCGCCCCCGTTGATCGAGCGCCGGTTGCCGCCGGTGGTTTCGCCGAACAAGCGCACCTTGCCGCTTGCGCGGGCGGCATTGATGAAGCCGAAGGTTGCCGAGGAATTGGTCGGCCCGATCAGCGCCGCGACCGGGCAGGCGATCCGCTTGGTCGCGGGGGCGATGGCGTTCTGGATCACGTCCTCGCGCGGTGCCCACTCGCCGCCCCCGAGCGGGCGCGCGCCCTTGCCCAGATCGTAGAAGCTCTGGTCCCACGTGCTCGAATGCGCGCGCAGCAGCGCGGGCATCTCGGTGAAGCGCAACCGCGTCTCGAAGGGCCAGCCGGTTAGCGGACGGTCAATCAGGCGGGCGATAATCGGATCGCCGCAATCGTCACCGCCTTCGTTCTCGCGGATGTCGATGACAAGGCCCTTCGCGCCCGCGAGGCTGTCGAGCCGCTCCTCGAGCCACCCGCGCCAGTCCCAGGTGCTGTTCCACATCGCCCAGCCGGGCATGGTGAGGAGGCTCACCCCGTCGGGCCGCTCATCCCATGTCCAGCGCGGGGCGTCGCCGGTGTCGGGAGCACGGGTCATCGCCGCGCGGCGCCGCTCTAGGTCGATCGCCGACAGTTCGCGGATCTGCCGCTGGCCATCAGGCGCTCGCAGCGTCACGCGGTGAAGCCCGTCCGCGCCCGGCGGAGCGATCAATCCCTGGAAGATGTCGAAGGTCTCGTGCTCCTCCTGCCCCTGCACGCTCAGCAGCGCGCGGCGCTTGCCGTCGTTGCTGCCGTCGCCGCGGGTGAAGGGCAAGAGCGCGGCGAGCAGATCGGCGACGCGCTGGCCGTTCACGCGCTCGACCTCGCTGCCCGGCACCAGAGCGTGCCCCTCGGTGTCGCTGGTGACGATCATGCGGCTGCCGACCCAGCGGAACCAGAACGGCAGGCGGGTGCGCTTGGCAAACAGCGCCGTCACGTCCGCATCGTCCTGATTGAAGAAATTGGCGTAGCTGTGCCCGCAGCGCAGCGTGGTCAGATAGCGCGACAGGGCGAGATAGGCACCCGCCATGTCCTCGCGCGCCGCCGCAGCACGATAGGCGGTCTCGAAGGCGGCCAACCCGCGTTCCGCCGCGCGGGGGCTCTGGAAGCGGTAGAGGCCGGGGTGGATACCCATCGCCGCGCGGACGATCGACAGGTCCAGATCGGTGTCGATCCCGGGCCGGATGTCGAGCAGAGCGGAGGCGGAGACGCGGGGTGCGAGCAGCCCGGCGAGCGAGGTTCCGGCAAGAGCGGAAAGGAAATGGCGTCGGTTCATGCTCTCGCCCTATTTCGCCCGCCGGCGTCCGGTCGCCTCACATCCGCCAATTGCGTGCGATTTTCATGATCCGAGACCTCGCCGCCATGCCGAGGGGCTTGTGCCGAAGCGTTCGGCAAAGGCACGGTTGAAGCTGGCCTTTGAGGCGAAGCCTGCCGCGAGGGCGAGATCGAGCAGGCCGGCAGCGGGCGACTCGGCCATGGCCTCGGCGACCGCCTCCGCACGCATCCGGTTGACGAGGGTGGAGAAGCTCACCCCCAGCCCTTCGTTGCAGGCGCGCGAGAGGTAGTTGGTGTTGGTGCCCACCAGCCGCGCGGCGCGGGCGAGGGTCAGGTCGTCTTCCCTGTAGGCCTCCGCCGCGCGTAGTTCCGCCTGCCACCGCGCGCCCAGCGCCGCCCAGTCGTGACCTCCCGGCGAAGGTGGCGCTTGCTCGGGAGCTTCCTGTCCCATCACCGGCCAAGGGAGCGCCGCATGCCGCCAGCCTTCGATGGCGAGGAAAACCGTCACCGCCGCGATCCCGCAATAGAGCGGCATCAACCCCTCATAGCCGAGCGGGTGGAGCAGATCGACCAGCTCGAACCCCGCCCACCCCGCGAACAGCAGCCCTAGCGCGGCGATGGCGCGGGCAAGCCAGCGGGTGGCGAAGCGCGCATCGTCGCTACGCTGATCGCCGAGCCAACGGGCATAGCGGCGGAATTCTCGCGCCAGCAGTACCATTGCCGCGGAAAAGCCGGCCACCAGTCCGATCGCCACGGCGGCATTGATCCACCCCGCGCTCGCCTCGACCAAGGCCTGCTTCATCGCCAGCGGCAGACAGAAGCCAGCGAACATGACGACGAAATGCACCGCTCCCGGCACCAACGCCAGCCGCGCGCTGGGCGGCCAGTGCCCGTGCATTAGGGCATGGGCATAAAGGTAGGCGAGCGGCGGCACGAACAGCGGCAGCGCCACAGGCAGGAAGGTTAGCCAGCGCCAGCGATCATAGAAACCGGCAAAGCCGATGGCCCACGGCGTCATCACCCCCACCAGCACCAGCAACAGCAGCGCAAGGGTGCGGTTGGCGGTGCGGTTATGCGCGCTCTGCGGCAAGGCCGCGGCAATCGGTAGGGTGACGAGCGCCGCGCACAGCAGAACCGCAGTGCGCCAACTGAAGAACAGCTCCATGGCGCACTCGTGCCGGATTGCCGGGGACGCTGCAATCATTGATTCAACGTCGTCCAGGAGGCTGGCGAAGACTTCGCCTACCTCGCCCTTATTGGCTCGACATGGCCAGCGATAGACGTGGCGAGCCTTCCGTGGCAGACCGCAGACAAGAGGTCGGGTTTTGGTGCTGAACCTGCCGCTGAACATGTTGGGCGAGAACGGCAGCTAAGTCCCATTCTCGGCCGATTAGGATGATCGGACGTGCCAGGGTGCACCGGCGACAATTCGACCCACAGCATTCAATCCGAACTGATCTGCCAGCTGCGCACTAAAATTGTCCACCTATTCAGAAGGATACGCCCCCCAATCAAGACTGATTGCCCGATTTCGGCCTGTCCAAGTTCGATTTGGAAGCTGCCATTTGCAAAGCGCGCTTACTACTTCAATGATTAGACGAGGGTTTTCCGACGAGAGATGCTGCGATTCGTCGCGTAGGGTGTGTGCCGTTTACAGCTTTCCAGCCGTTGCCGGCATGTGATCTAGATTTGGGCCCGAAGTTTTGTCGCGCAGATGCTGCTCCGGTCAAACTGCATCCGTATCAGGGAGCAGTAATGGGAACGGCTACCCCCCAAGAGGAAAATCTCAATCTTTTCAGAAGCCGGTGGCGGAGACGGAGGGATTCGAACCCTCGGTACCCTGATAGAGTACGGTTCCTTAGCAGGGAACTGGTTTCAGCCACTCACCCACGTCTCCGCGGCGCAATGCTCGCGCGAAGCGGGCGCTATAAGCATCAGCAGGAGCCTCGGCAAGGTGGCATGGCAAGAATTTCGCCCTCGCGTCGCGCCCGGCGCTACCGATACCGCAGGCAAGCTCCACTCAGCCCGGCCAATTCGCCGCAGGTTCATCTCGCCTGCGGCACAGCCATCATTCCGGCGCAATTTTGATTCGCCTCGTCGCCGGAAGCTTGCAGGCCCATGCCGGCAGGATTCTTCTCGAGGCTGCCGGTCTTTGCCCAAAGACGGCGTGAAAGGCTGACCCATGAATGATCTTGCCCATCCTCTCTTCTCGCTCCGCGGGCTGGCAGCCCGGCTGGCGCTGACCGCGGTGGCGCTCGCGGCCGCGGCCATGCCGGTGGCAGCCCACGCCCAGAGCGTCGAGCGGTTTGATCCCGATGAGGCCTATCGCGATGCGCCCGCAAGCGGCGGGATCGATGGCGATCTGACAGCGCCGCAGGACTCCCAATCCCCGCTCCCCGCACCCGGCGCCGTGGCTGAGGGCGCGCCCGTTGGCGCAGCGGCAGGCAGCGACATCGCCCCGGCACCCGATCCCTCTGCGCCGCCGCCCGCGACCGCGGCGACACCCGCTCCTGCCGATGCCGGCTCTGCTACCTATGGGCAGGATGATCTCATCGGCGCTGCCGAAGGCCTGTTCGGCAAAGGTGCCGAAGGGCTCGCCAAGCTGATCGAGGATCTGCTCGCCAAGCAAGGCCGCCCCAATGCCTATATTGTCGGGCGTGAGGCGGGCGGCGCGCTGATTGTCGGGGCGCGCTATGGCTCGGGCACCTTGCATCACAAGATTGAAGGCGCGCGGCCAGTGTACTGGACCGGGCCTTCGATCGGATTTGATGCCGGTGCCAATGCCGCCAACACCTTTGTGCTCGTCTACAACCTTTATGATAGCCAGGATCTGTTTGCGCGCTTCCCGGCGGGTGAAGGGCAGGCCTATTTCATCGGCGGGTTCCACGCGAGCTATCTGCGCAAGGGCGATGTGGTGTTGATCCCGATCCGGGTTGGCGCGGGTCTGCGGCTCGGGGTCAATGCGGGTTACATGCGCTTTTCCGAAAAGCAGCGCTGGGTGCCTTTCTAAGGGATTTTCCGGCGAAAACCCGGTTGCATAGGCGCGCGCATGGCGCCATGCGCCGTGGCACCATGCTTGACCGACTCAGCCCCCAAGCGCCTGACGCGCTGCTCGCCCTTATCCGTCTCCACGCTGCCGACCCGCGCGAGGACAAGATCGATCTCGGCGTCGGGGTCTATCGCACCGAAGAGGGCGCAACGCCGGTGTTCCGTGCGATCAAGGCTGCGGAGCAGCGGCTGGTGGATGAGCAGGATTCCAAGAGCTATCTCGGCCCGGAAGGCGATATCGGCTTCGTCAACGCGCTGATGCCCTATATCTTCGGTGCAGATGCCACGATGGGCGGGCGGCTTGCCGGGATGCAGACCCCGGGCGGCACCGGGGCGGTGCGGCTTGCCGTGGCGCTGGCCCAGAAGGCCGGGGTCCGCCGCATCCACATGGGCGTGCCAAGCTGGCCCAACCATGCCCAGATCATGGCCGATATCAGCCTTGAGGTGGCGACGTTTGATCACGCCAATCCCGATGGCAGCGCCAATCTTGATGCAGTGCTCACCGCGATCCGCAGCGCCGGGCCGGATGAAGCGATCCTGCTCCACGGCTGCTGCCACAACCCGACCGGCGTGGATTACACCCTCGATCAATGGGCCGCGATTGCCGAGGCGATTGCCGAAACGGGCGTCTTCCCGATCATTGACTCCGCCTATCAGGGGCTCGGGGCAGGGCTGGAGGAAGATGCCGCAGGGATGCGCCTTGTGCTCGCCAAAATGCCCGAAGCGCTGATCGCCTATTCCTGCGACAAGAATTTCGGGATGTACCGCGATCGCGTCGGCGCGCTCTACATGCTCGCCGAAACCCCGGCCGGGCTCGATGCGATCACGAGCAATGCCAATGCGCTCGCCCGCGCGAGCTGGTCGATGCCGCCCGATCATGGCGCCGCCGCGGTGCGCCTGATCCTGCGCGACCCTGATCTGACAAAGGTCTGGCTCACCGAGCTTGACGAAATGCGCGGCAGGATGCGGCAGGTGCGCGCCGCACTGGCCGCGGCAGGAACGGCTGGCCGGATTGATCTGACCCCGCTTGGCACCCAGAACGGGCTGTTCTCGGTTGTCCCGGTGAGCAAGGAGGAAGTCGTGCGGCTACGCGAGGAGCACGGCATCTACATGGCCGCCTCGGGGCGCATCAATATCGCCGGGCTGACGATGGCAAACCTGCCCAAGTTCGTCGCGGCGCTGGCCGAGGTAACCGGCTGAGGCCGCGCGCGCTTGCTCGATCGGCAACCCACATTGGAAGGCGAGCGGCTGCTGCTACGGCCGCTGCATGGTGAGGATTGGGACGCGCTGTTCGCGGTTGCTGCCGATCCGCTGATCTGGCAGCAGCATCCCGCACATGATCGCTGGCGCGAAGAAGTCTTCCGCGCGTTCTTCGATGATGCGCTGGCACAGGGCGGTGCGCTTGCGATCATCGACAAGGCCAGCGGCGCGATCATCGGTTCCTCGCGCTATCAGGGGCTGACGGAGACGTATGGCTGCTCGGTCGAGATCGGCTGGACGTTCCTCGCCCGCGCGCATTGGGGCGATGGCACCAATCGTGAGCTCAAACGGCTGATGCTCGCCCACGCGCTCGCCACTGTGGCCGAATGCCGCTTTGTGGTCGGCGAGTCGAACCACCGCTCACGCCGGGCGATGGAAAAGATCGGCGGTCGGCTGAGCGGCAGGGTTGATGAAAGAATGATGGCGGGCACGATTGTTCGCCACGTCACCTATGCGATCACGCGCGCAGACTTTGCCAACGGCCCGCTCGCCTAATCGCCCGCCAGGTTCACGCAGGGGCTTGCGAGAGAGCGATGCGATTGCCTTCGCTGTCCTCGATCTCGGCGACAAAACCTGCCTCGCCTATGTTCTTTTTCGGATAGAGCACCTTGGCCCCGCGGGCTGCAGCACGCGCAATAACTGCGTCAATGTCAGTCACATCGAAGTACAGGATCACGCCTGTCTTGGCCGGACGGTAAACATCGCCTTGGGCGAGTGCGCCGCTTGCGCCGTACTGGCCATCGGCGCGCGGGAAGAAGGCCATATCGTAGCCATCGGTCTCGCGCCGATCGAGTTCGAGTTCGAATACTGCCTCGTAGAAAGCCAGGGCGCGATCCATGTCGGTCACCGGAATTTCAAAATGAACGACAGGATTGGTCATGGGGGTCTCGGTGATCTGAGTTGCGGAGACAGCCTCATCGGTGGCTGGCTGGCAAGCAGCCGCCAGCAACGCGACGGCAGCAAGGGTGGGCGAAGAGAGGAGGGCGCGCGCCTTACCCATCGCTTATATGTATCGAACGAGAAGGCTGGCGAGATTGAAGGCGGAATGGCAGAGGATCGCAGTAACAAGGCTGCCGGTGCGGAAGCGAGCATAACCAGCAAGGAAACCCAGTAGAGTTGCCGCTGCTGCTGTTATGGGCCCGACGGACAGGTGAAGAAGGCCAAACAGGACTGCGCTCAGGGTGACAGGCCCGAGCCATTGGCCTTGAGCGAGTGCATTATTGAAGATGCCGAGAAGAGTCCCGCGAAAGATTAGTTCTTCCTGGCTTGAAGCACAGATGACAAAAAGGACAAATGCCGCTTGAATATCAAGTGCCCGAATAAAATCGGGAGGCGCTTCTCCACCTGCCTGCACAATCATGACGACAGGTAAAGCCAACGCTAGCGAGCCTGCAAACCACATTAGAGCAGAGCGGGCTTCCACCGTGCGAGCACCGAAATCCCCTACTGATCTCTTGTGCTGAAGGACAAGTATCGCAGCAATTGCAAAGGCCACGGTTGCAGACACCAGAATGACGGTGACCAAAGTCAAGGTGCCTAGTGGGCCGGTGCGAGACGCGAGAGCAAAGGCAGGAGCATAGCAGGCAGGCACCAGAGCGATCGCTGCAATCACCCTAAATGCGGACCAGGCATTCATTGGCTCTCTTCCTTCGGGCACGGGTCGCACAAATGTGCGAAGCGTGGGCCCAATTATTGCAGACCCGCACTGCGTAACGACTGTTCCGACTTCGCCGAAGGAGAGGATTAAGCTTTGTTTGTCAACAATATTTTCCGTTTTCAGGCTCTGTCACCCCGCGGCGGCCAGGCCCTGCATCCGCTTGAGATAGCGCGCCAGCACATCAATCTCGAGATTGACGGTATTGCCTTCGGCCAGATCGCCTAGCGTGGTGACACTGGCGGTGTGCGGGATGATGTTGAGCAGGAAATCGCAGGTGCCATCGGTGCGATCGCGCACATCATTGACGGTGAGCGACACGCCATCGACCGTGATTGAGCCCTTCTCGGCGATGAACGGCGCCATCTCGGCCCGCGCGCGCACCGCGATCTGCCAGCTGCCACCCGCCTGCGCGACTTTCACCACCTCGCCGATCGAATCGACGTGGCCGGTGACAATATGCCCGCCCAATTCATCGCCCATCCTGAGGCTGGGTTCGAGATTGAGGCGGCGGCCCGCTTCCCACATTCCGGCAACCGTGCGGCTGACTGTTTCGCCCGAGACATCAACATCGAACCACGCATCGCCAGCTGTGCCGCCGCGATCCACCACGGTCAGGCACACGCCCGAACAGGCAATCGATGCGCCGATATCGATCCGCGCCGGATCAAGCGGCGCGGCAATGCGGGCGCGCAAATCGCCGCGCTGTTCGGCGGAAAGAATGGTGCCGATGGCGGTGACAATGCCGGTGAACATGGAAGCGGTAATCCTCTTTCAATCGCGGGTGCGGACATAGGCTTCGAAGGTGTCGCTGCCAAGCTGGGTGCATTGCGCGCGCCGCCAGCGGCCATGCGCGGATGCAAGATCGCCAAGGCCGAGCGGGCCGATGGCGCGCAGCCCGTCGCCGATCACGATGGGCGCGCGGTAGAGGTGCAGCACATCAACCAGATCAGCCGCGAGAAAGGCCGCGGCTGTCGCAGCGCCGCCTTCGACATAGAGATAGAGCACGTCCTCAAGCGTCGCGATATCCTGCGGTGTAGCAATCGCAGTCACGCCCGCAGGCGCTGCGCCGCGCGTCAACACCACGCGGGCCGGAGAGCGGCCTTCCAGCCCGGGCAAGCGCACATCGAGCCGTGGCTGATCGGCGCGCCATGTCCCGCCACCCACCAGAATGGCATCATGGCGGGCGCGCTGGGCGTGGACATGTGCGCGGGCGGCTTCGCCGGTGATCCACTGGCTCGTCCCGTCAGCGAGCGCAATGCAACCATCAAGCGACATCGCGAGTTTGAGCGTCACGTGGGGCCGCCCATGGCGCTGGCGGGTCAGGAACCCGGCCAAGCTTGCCGCCGCCGCCGGATCATCCAGCAGCCGCACCGGAATCCCTGCCGCCTCGATCCGGGCGATACCCTTGCCCGCGGTGCGTGGATCGGGATCGTGCTGGCCGATCACCACCCGGGCTGGCCGTGCTGCGACGATCAGATCGGCGCAGGCGGGGCCGCGCGCGGAGGCGTGGGCACAGGGTTCAAGCGTTACATAGAGCGAGGCTGCCTGCACGATTTCGGGCGCGATGCCCGCAAGCGCGCTGGCTTCGGCGTGAGGGCGTCCGCCCGGCTGGGTCCAGCCGCGCGCGCGCACCCGCCCATCTGCAACGAGCAGCGCGGCTACGCCAGGATTGGGCCGGGCGAGCGGCCGCGCCCGGCCGGCCAGCCGGGCGGCTGCGGCCATCCAGTCGTGATCGTCAGGCGCGAAACTCGCTATGGTGCTGCGCTTTCGCTGGCGGCGGGCACTTTGGCGACCCGTCCGAATTGCTCGGCACGTTTGGCTTCGGCGGCGGCCTGTTCTGCCGCGCGGCGGGCATCGGCTTCGGCTTCGATGGTGTCGACATCCATGCCGGTGGCTGCTCCCAAAGCCTTGTACATGGCGCGCTTGCGCTGCGCGATTTCCGCCTGCTTGGCTGCGCGCAGTTCCTTCAGCTCCTGGTTTTCGAGGTTCGAGGCGATGATCTCGTCAATCGTCCGATCCTCGGCGAAGCTGGTGATGTAGGTGATTTCGGGCCGCTCCGGCTTCTTGAAATGAGTCTGCGACAGCGCCCAGCCGAAGATCAGCACCGCCGGGATCAGCGAAAGCCCGAGGATTGGCCAGCGATAGGGGTTGGGCTTCCTGAACTCGTGCCAGAAATCGATCAGACCGGAGGTCGGGTTGAAGCGCGAACGGGACGGCATAGGGCGTAATATAGGCGGGTTGCCCGCCGCTGGCCAGTTGCTTTGCGCGCGGCCGTGCCTAGCCGAAGGCGGTGTAGAGGCTGCGGCCATGTTCTTTCAGCCAGCGATCGGCGGCGGCAATCTCGCCTTCGTAGATCCGCGCGAGCAGCGCGTGAAAGGCGCGGCTGTGATCGAAATGGACCAGATGCGCGACTTCATGCGCGACCACCGAGCGCCGCACGAAATCGGGCGCCTGCACCAGCCGCCAGTTGATACGGATGCGATTGCGGTCGGAGCACGAACCCCAGCGCCGCAGCGCGCGCGACAGGCTCACGGGGACGGGCGCAAGGCCGGCCGCCGCGCAATACTCGCGCATGTCAGCTTCGCACAGGGCCAGCGCTTCATCTTCGAGCCAGCGGCGGATGCGCCCTTCAAGCCGGGCTTCCGGCCCGCCGAGCCGCAGTGCATCACCGATGATCGCCGGGCGGCGCGGCGCGGCGGCATGCCACGCGACCTGCAAGTCCTGCCCGCGATAGAGCACGATACCGCCCGCGCCCGGCGCGGTCCGCGCGGGCACCCGTGCCAATTGGCTTTCGAGCCAGTCCTTGCGGGCATGGGCAAAGGCAATTGCTTCGCTTGTCGCGGCCCAGCGCGGGAGCGTGATGCGCACTTCGCTGCCATCAGGCGCAAGCCGCATGGTCAGCCGGCGCGCGGTCGGGTGACGCTTGAGCGCGATCGGCACCGCGCGCCCTGCCAGTTCCAGTTCCGGTTCCAGCGCGGCGCGTTCGAGCCAGCCGATCACAGATCATCCTCCGCTTCGTCCTCGGGCTCCCATACCACAATGTGGTGTTCGAGCGGGCCGGCATCGATCTCGCTGACGACCCGGCCGATCACCGAAATCCCGGCGCGCCGCACGCTATCGGGATCGCCGCTGATCAGCGGGTGCCAATCATGGAGGGGCTGGTCTTCCTGCCGCAGCCGATAGGCGCAGGTCTGGGGGAGCCAGCTCACCGTCGCGACAACCGCGGGCGTCAGCCGCAGGCAATCGGGCACGAAGGCCTTGCGGTTGCGATAATCGCTGCACCGCGCGGTCCCCGTGTCGAGCAGGCGGCAAGCCACATTGGTGTCGATGATCTCGCCGGTATCGGCATCCTCGATCTTGTGGAGGCAACAGCGGCCGCAGCCATCGCACAGCGCTTCCCACTCGGCGCGGGTCAGCGCACCGAGCGGCAATTCCCAGAAGCGCTCTCTCAGCGCACCCATCTTTCAAGCTCGGCGGCCACACCCGCGGCCTGCTTGTCGGTCGGGATAATCCCGAGCGGCGCGCCATCGGGCGCGAAGAGATAGGTGAAGGTGGTGTGCGAGACGTTGTAATTGCCATCCGCACCCGCCGGATCCTTGCTCGCCGAAGCCCCGAAGGCCTTCTTGACGGCTTCGATCTCTTCGGGTGTGCCGGTCAGACCAATCAGGCGCGGGTGAAAACTGGCGACGAATTCGTTGAGCACCGCCACGCTATCGCGCTCCGGATCGACCGAGATGAAGATCGGTTGCACTTTCTTGCCCAGATCGGGGTGAGCTTCCTCGAATGCGCGCAAGCCCTGGCTCAGGCGCTGCACGTCGGTGGGGCAGATGTCCGGGCAATAGGTGAAGCCGAAATAAACAAGGCGATACTGCCCGGCGAAATCATCCCAGCTTACACGCTTGCCGGTGTTGCTGGTGAGGGTGAAATCGCCGCCAATGCTGGCGCCGCGCAGATCCACGCCGTCGGGCGAGGGGCCGGGCGGGGCTTCGCTGGCACACGCGGTCAGCAACAGGATGGCGCCGATCACAGCGGCGAGGGAGGAGGCAGCGAATTTCATCGGGGTATTGGCCTTGCGGTTCATGCTCTGCTAACTGGCGCCCTGTGATGCAAGCAGCGAACGGCCTGCGGGGTATCCGCGTGCGCCCGCTGAGCTTGCCTGTGGCAGGAATTGGGAAAGGTTCAAACCGTGCTTACCGGATTTTTGCGCAAGTTACCGCTCCACCGGATGATTGCCAATGCACTTGTCGCAGGGGCGGTTGTCGGGATTGCAAGCGTGCCGCTGGCGCCTGCGGCGGCGCAGATGTTTTCCGAAGGCTACCAGTTCCTCAAGGCTGTCAAGGATCGTGATGGCAATGTCGCGACCGACATGCTCAACAAGCCGGGCACCCAGATCGTCAACAGCCGCGACCTGACCAGCGGCGATACCGGCCTACATATCGTGGTGCAGCGCATGGATGATCTGTGGGTGCGGTTCCTGCTGCAACGCGGTGCTGATCCCAACATCCGCAACAAGCGCGGGGTAGCACCGCTGCAACTGGCGACCTCGATCGGCTTTATCGAAGGCGCCGAAGAACTCATCAAGGGCGGGGCAAGCGTCAATATCTCCGATCAGACCGGCGAGACCCCGCTGATCGCGGCGGTCCATGCGCGCAATGTCCCGATGGTGCGGATGCTGCTGAGCAAGGGCGCCGATCCTGATCGCAATGACAATTCCGGCCGTTCGGCGCGCGATTACATGATGGTGCAGGCCGGCAATGCGCTGATGAAGCAGGAATTCGAGGCGGCGGACAAAAAACGCGCCGAAAAGGGAACTCCCAAGGATTACGGGCCTTCTTTCTGACATGACTGATTTTGCCGACATGACGCTTGACGAGCTGGCCGTGGCGCTGGCTCCCGATATTGCCGCTTCGGCGATTTTCGATGGCTGGAACGAAACCGCGCTGGTGGCCGCCGCCGAGATGGCAGGGGTTGATCCCGATGTGGCAAAGCTGGCCTTCCCGGCCGACGCGCCGGGTGACCGGGCGATGGCGATGATCGCGGCCTGGATCGCCAGCGTCGATCAGGCGATGGAAGCGGAATGGCCGCAGGAACGGCTGGCGACGCTCAAGATCCGCGAACGGATCCGCACGCTGGTGGCCTTCCGGCTCGAAGCGGTCGCACATATCGACGAAGCCGTCCGCCGCGCGCTGGCGATCATGGCGCAGCCGCAGAATGCAGCCCGGGCGCTCAAGCTCGGCTGGCATTCGGCCGATGTCATGTGGCGGCTCGCCGGGGACACCGCGACCGATTACAACCACTACACCAAGCGCGCCATTCTGGCGGGGATCTATTCCGCCACGCTTGCCGTGTTCGTGAATGATGACAGCGAAGGCAAGGCCGATACCTACGCCTTCCTCGATCGCCGGATTGACGGGGTGATGCGCTTTGAAAAGATCAAGGCGCGGCTCACCGGCAAGGATCGCGAATTACCGAGCCTGACGCGCTTTCTCGGCCGGCTGCGCTACCCCGCCCGCTAGGGCAAGCCATTCGGGGATTAGTGCCCGAGGCTGACTCGCATCCCTGTCGATCCTTGCCTATTGCCCGACTCAGCATTGCGGCGCATCATCGGCGGCTGCACGGGCAAGGTTCTGAAGGGAAGGGATATTTCGATGGCGGGTTCGCTCAACAAGGTCATGCTGATCGGCAATCTTGGCGCTGATCCGGAAATCCGCAGCTTCCAGAACGGCGGCAAGGTCGCGAACCTGCGCATCGCCACCAGCGAAACCTGGAAGGATCGCAACACCGGGGAGCGTCAGGAACGCACCGAGTGGCACAATGTCGCGATCTTTTCCGAAGGGTTGGTCGGGGTGGTCGAACGCTACCTCAAGAAGGGCAGCAAGGTCTTTGTCGAAGGCCAGCTGCAAACCCGCAAGTGGCAGGATCAGAACGGGCAGGATCGCTACACCACCGAAGTGGTGATCCGCGGGCTTAACGGCGGGCTGACCATGCTCGACGGCACGACCGGCGGTGCTGGTGGCGGCGGTATGGGCGGTGGCGGCGGTGCCCGCAGCGGCGGCGGAAGCTATGGCGGCGGCAGCAGCAGCGCCGGGGCGCAAGGTGGCGGCGGCTGGAACCAGGGCGGCGGCCCGGCGGGCGGCGGCTACGACGATCTCGACGACGACATTCCGTTCTGATCGGCGCGCCTGCCGCATGGCGCAATTCCGCCCGCGTGATTCCTAATTTGATATGAAGCGTTTGGCGCGCTAGGCTTGCCGCTCCCATTGTGGGAACGTGCAAGGGATCAGAATGCTCAAGGTCGCCAATCTTACCAAGCAATTTGCCGATGTGCGCGCGGTTGATGATCTGAGCTTTGCGGTCGAGCCGGGCGAAATCTACGGCTTTCTCGGGGGCAATGGTGCGGGCAAGACCACCACCTTGCGCATGGTGCTCGACATCATCCGGCCCACGTCCGGAACGATCGAAGTGATGGGCAGCCCGCCCGATCGGCGCGCCTCGGGCGCCATCGGATTCCTGCCCGAAGAACGCGGCCTTTACGGCAATATGACGGTGATCGACATGATCGCCTATTTCGGCCAGCTCAAACAGATGCGCGCGGGCGATGCCCGTGCGCACGGGATGGAGCTGCTCGAACGCTTCGATCTGGCCGACCGGGCCAAGGCCAAGGTTGCCGATCTGTCGAAAGGCATGGCGCAGAAAGTGCAGCTTGCCACGGCACTCGTCAACCGCCCGCGCCTGCTCATTCTGGACGAGCCGTTTTCCGGGCTTGATCCGGTCAATCAGGGGCTGCTGGAGGATGAAATCCTGCGCGCCGCCGGGACGGGCGCAGCGGTGATCTTTTCCACCCATGTGATGCAGCATGCCGAGCGGCTGTGCGAGCGCATCCTGCTGCTGCGCAAGGGGCGCAAGCGGTTCGAAGGCACCATTGCCGAGGCCCGCGCCGAATTGCCAAGCCGCGTTGCTGCCATCGCGCCGCAGGGGATTGCGACAATGTCCGGGATCGCCGCGGCCGAGCCGGTGAGCGATCTTGGCGAGGGCTGGCACGCATGGTCGTTGCAGCTTGCTCCCGGCGTCGAGGCGGGCGATCTGCTCGAAGCCTGCACCGCGCAAGGCTTGCCGCTGCGCCGCTTCGAGGAACAGCGCGCCTCGCTGCATGATGTGTTTGTCGCACTGGTCGGCAATGATCCATCCATCGAGGAGACCCGCGCATGAGCTTTGCCAATATCCTGCTCGTGGCGGGCCGCGAATTGCGGCAAGTCGTGCTGCTCAAGAGCTTTTGGCTCACTTTGCTGCTGGTGCCGGTTGGCCTCGGGCTCGGGCCGTTCCTGGCCGAGAGTTTGGACGAAAGCGAGCCGACCCGCGTGGTGGTGGTGGATCGTTCGGGCGGCAAGGTCGGCGCGGCCATCGCCGCGCGGATCGCCGAGGGCGAAGACCGCGCCGTGCTCGAAGCGCTCTCGCGCTATGTCTGGCGGCACGATCTCAAGGCGGCGGCGCCAGAAGCGCCGTGGGCGCAGCACGGATACGTCTATGGCCCGGCGGATATTCAGGCCTTCCGCGCGGCAGGCGGGCTGGCAGCGGCGCAGGCGCAGATTGCCAGGGTCAAGCCTGAAGGCATTCCCGACTTCACCCCGCCCGACCCTGATTATGCCTATGCTGCGGCGCCTGCCGATCTCGCGGCGCAGCAAGGCGCGGCGTTCAAGAAAGCCGCCGACGCGCTGCTCGAAGCCGAAGAGGGCGGGGCTGATGTGATCGTCGAGATCGCGGCTGGATTTCCCGAAGATCCCCGGGTTGCGGTGCTGACCAATGATCAGCCGCGCACGAGCCTGATGGTGATGCTGCAAGACGTGCTGACCGCCAGCCTGCGGCAAGGGCTGCTAGCGCGCGAGGGCCTTGCGGCGGGTCAGGCGCAGGCGGTCAATCAGGCGGTGCCGGCCATCGCGCTCACCATGCCGCGCCCCGGTGGCGGCGCGCAGGAAGCGATGCTGATCCGCTCGGTCGTGCCGCTGGCGCTGGTCTATATCCTGCTGATGGCGCTGATGCTGTCGGGCAGTTGGATGCTGCAAGGCTCGGTCGAGGAACGCTCGAAGAAGCTGCTGGAATCCGTGCTTGCCTGCATCACCCCGGAAGAGCTGATGTATGGCAAGCTGCTGGGGGCGCTCGGAATCGGGCTGTCGATGCTGGCGGTGTGGCTCGGCACGGCGGTGGCGGTCGCCTTTGCGAGCCACGGCGAGATTGCCGACATGATCCGGCCTGCGCTCGCGCCGGTATCCGGGGTTGGCCCGGTTATCACGCTGATCTATTTTTTCGTCATGGGCTATGTCGCCATTGCGATCCTGTTCGTGGCGATCGGCGCGATGGCCGATACGATGAACGAAGCACAGGGCTATCTGATGCCGGTGATCTTCGGCACCATGCTGCCGGTGTTCTTCCTCATTCAGGCGGTGCTTTCGGGCACAGCCGGACCGCTGGTACAGATCATGACCTGGATCCCGCTGTGGACGCCTTTTGTGGTGCTGGCGCGGCTTGGCACGGGGATTGCGACGCCCGAATTGCTCGGTGCCGGTGTGCTGATGGCGGCGTTCGTGGTGGCAGAGATCGTGCTGATCGGGCGGTTGTTCCGCGCCAGCCTGCTCGCACAGGGGCAGATCAAGGGCTGGCGGCAATTGGCCGAGCGCTTGCGCCCCGCCGCTGACTGAGGCGCATCCGCAGCACCTCCGCCGGGCGCGCTATTGCAGGGTGACGATTTCCTCGCCGCCGTCGCGGCGGCCATAGAACTGCATCAGTTGCACCAGCAATTCGCAGCGCGCCGACAGGTTGGCGGCTTCGAGCAGGGCCTGCTTCGAGGCCGGATCAAACGGGGCGATCTGCGACACCCCGTTGATCAGCGAGCGATCATCAAGCCGCTCGACCGAATCCCAGTCGACGCTGTAGCCCTGATTGTCGGCAAAGCGGCGCGCTTCGCGCTCGAACCCGCCGCGCTGGGCGTGGCTGAGCGTTTCGTCCTCATCCTCGTCGAGCAGCTCGGCCTCGATCTGGCGGAAGGCGGTGGTGACATCCAGCTCGCGCACCAGCCGGAAGCGCTGCTCGCCTTCGAGGATCAGGTTGTAGCGGCCATCTTCCATCGCCTGAATCTCGCCGATCCGCCCGACGCAGCCGACCTGATAAAGCGGCGCGCCTTCGGTCGGGCGTTGCGGCTGGATCATCGCGATCCGCCGGTCACGCACCAGCGCATTGCCGACCAGCGCGCGGTAGCGCGGCTCGAAGATATGGAGCGGCAATTGCAGCCCCGGGAACAGCACGGCGCCTGTCAGCGGAAAGATCGAAAGCCGGATGGTCATGCGCCGCGCCCGCCCTAACCGAACAGGATGCGCGAGAGACGGCGGCGCGTCGCCACGACCCAATCATCTTCAAGCCCGGTCGCTTCAAAGATCTTGAGCAGGCGGGCCTTGGCAGCGCCTTCGTTCCAGTCGCGGTCGGCGGTGATCATGGCGAGCAGCGTGTCCGCCGCCTCGTCGCGTGCGCCGGCGGCAAAGGCCGCCTCGGCAAAGGCGAGCTGGGCGGCCATGTCTGCCGGATCAGCGGCAGCGGCTGCGCGCAATGCGGCAAGTTCGCTGTCATCAACGCGGGTCGCCGCCAGTTCGAGCGCGGCGCGGGCCGGGGCCAGCGCCGGATCGGCGGCAAGGCGCGGATCGGCTTCAATGCTCGCCATCACCGCGCGCGCCTGCTCGTCTTCGCCAAGCTGCACCAGCGCACGGACAAGCCCGGCATGGGCGGCCGCGCTTTCGGGCGCGAATTCGGTGATCTGCGCGAAAATCCCCGCAGCACGCTGGGCATCGCCGCCCGCGAGGGCTTCCTCGCCCATGGCAATATACTGGGCGAGTTCTTCGGGGGAGGGGCGGTTGGGATCGCCCGCGCCCGCTTGGCCGGGCTGCACCGGCAATTGGCTGAGCAATTGATCGAGCACCTGCCGCAATTGCGATTCGCTGCGCGCGCTGGTGAGATCGGCCACAGGCTGGCCCTGAAACATCGCATAGACCGTCGGGATCGAGCGCACCTGGAACTGTGCGGCGATGAATTGTTCTTCATCGACATTGATCTTGGCGAGCACCACGCCCTTGTCGGCATATTCGGCCGCGATCTTTTCCAGCACCGGGGTCAACGCTTTGCAGGGGCCGCACCACTCAGCCCAGAAATCGAGGATCACGAGGTTTGTCTGCGAAGGCTCGACCACATCCTTGCGGAATCGCTCTACCGCTTTCTGTTCGTCGATGCTCAGACCCATGCTGGCCAAGGGAATACTCCTGAAATGATGGTGCGCGCTGGCTTGGCCCCCAATGTGGGCGTTTTCGCGGTAATGTGAAGCTTTGATTTGTGCGCGCTGCCGGGCTGTGTGCAGGAAACCCGTGTCGCGCAATTTTGCTCTTGCAGGGTGCGCGCGGCACTGCTAACCGCGCCGCCACCCTAACAGCCCTTCGGATTATCCGGCGGCTGAAAACGTCAGAGAGCGGGCGTAGCTCAGGGGTAGAGCACAACCTTGCCAAGGTTGGGGTCGAGGGTTCGAATCCCTTCGCCCGCTCCAGTTTTCCTTCCTTTTTCCAGAACCCCAGATGCGTTGCGCCGGGCTTGCCGCCCTGTCGCAGCCCCGCGTCGTTGTGTCTGTGGCAATTGTGTCACATTGCGCTGATTTGGCGGGCAGGTGCCGCGACTAGCCCCTTGCAATGGCGCGGTCTCCCGATAGAGGCGTGATACGTTATTACATCATGAATGTAATGCAACCCCGCTGTCTTAACCAAGGAACGCGAACCCCCATGAAAACACTCTCTCTCCGCCACGCGGCGTCCCCGGCTGCGCTTGTTCTATCGCTGGCGCTGGCCGCCACGCCGGCACTTGCTGCCGATACGGCTGATACGGCAGCGGCCGATGATGCCGCGCAAGCGCCCCAGGTCGAGGACGACCTCCACAACCGCCAGACGGCCCGCGACGGCTCGATTATCGTCAGCGCTGCTGGCGTGCGCGAATTCGATCTGCTCGCCGGCACCAGCGTGCTCGAAGTGCGCGAGATCCAGCGCGAAGCCGTGAATGGCCAGATCGGCGATCTGCTCGCCAAGCTGCCCGGCGTCTCGTCAACCAGCTTTGCCCCCGGCTCGTCGCGTCCGGTGCTGCGCGGCCAGCAGGGCGAGCGCGTGCGCGTGCTTGTCGATGGCCTTGGCACGATGGATGTTTCGAACACCTCGGTCGACCACGCGGTGACGATCGAGCCGATCACGCTTGAGCGCGTCGAAGTGCTGCGCGGTCCGGCCGTGCTGCTCTATGGCAGCCAGGCTATCGGCGGTGCGGTCAACGTGATCGACAAGCGCATCCCGACCCGCGTGCCCGACGAAGACTTCCATTTCGATGCGCTTGCCGGGATCGACAGTGCGAGTGACATGCGCAACGCCGCCGCCTCGCTCGATGTTGGCCTCACCAACAATCTGGTGCTGCATGTCGACGGTTCGTGGCGCAAGTCGGGCGACATGCGCATCGGCGGTTTCCAGGTTGCCCCCGGCCTGCGCGCCGAGCTGCTTGAAGAAGCCGCTGAAAAGGACGCATTGGGTGAGCCCGAAGAAGCGGCCGAATTCCGCGAAGCCGCCGATCAGCGTGGCTTTGTGCCCAACAGCGATGTCGAAAGCTGGACGGTCAACGCCGGGCTCGGCCTGATCCTTGGCCAGAGCACTTTTGGCTTCGCGGTCGGTTACTACAACACCGATTACGGCGTCATCAAGCGTCCGGGCCTCAAGGAAGAGAAGGAAGAGGGCGGCGAGGAAGAGGAAGAGGGCGATGAAACCGTCCGCATCGGCCTCGAGCAGTTCCGCGCTGATCTCAAGGGCGACATCTTCCTTGGCGATGGCGCGATCGAGCGGCTGAAGCTGCGGGTCGGTTATTCCGATTACACCCACACCGAATTCGAAGGCGGTGAAGTCGGGACGGTGTTCGACAGCAAGAGCATCGAAGCGCGCGCCGAGCTCGTGCAGAACGCCGAAGGCGTGCTGCGCGGTGCGACCGGGGTGCAGTTCATGCACCGCGACTTCGACGCCGAAGGTGCCGAGGCCTATGTCCCCGCCAACCTCACCGATCAGTTCGCGATCTTCACCTTGCAGGAATATGGCAATGGCCCGTTCCAGCTCGAAGCCTCGGCCCGCGCCGAATTCACCTCGGTGACGTCGCAGCCGGCCGCCTTTGATCGCAGCTTCAAGACCTTCTCGGGTGCGCTTGGCCTTGTCTATGAGGGTGTCGAGGGCGTGCGCATGGGGATCAACGCCTCGCGGGTCGAACGCGCGCCGAGCGCCGAAGAGCTGCTGTCGGATGGTCCGCACTTTGCGACACAGGCTTTCGAGATCGGTGATCGCGATTTGCGCGTCGAGCGCGCCTGGGGCATCGAAGCCTTTGCCCGCGGCAAGGTGGGTGCGGGCACGTTCAGCCTCGCCGCCTATCGCCAGTGGTTCGATAACTACATCTTCGTGGCGGAAACCGATCAGGAAGAAGATGGCCTTCCGGTGTTCCTCTATCGCCAGTCGGATGCCAATTTCTGGGGTGCGGAAGCAGAGCTGAACTACCCGCTGATCGACACCGGCAGCTATCGCCTGATGACTGACCTGCGCGCTTCGTATGTCGAGGCGGATCTGACCAATGGCGAGAACGTGCCGCGCATTCCGCCGCTGTCGCTGCTCGGCGCGCTCGAAGCCCAAACCGATCAGTTCGATCTGCGCGGTGAAGTGCAGTGGTTTGCCAAGCAGGATCGCGTGGCGGCCTTCGAAAGCGAAACCGACAGCTTTGCGCTGGTCAACGCAATGGTGGCGTGGCGCCCATTTGCCGAGAACCGCAATGTGACGCTGCTGGTTGCCGCGGACAACATCTTTGACGTGGTCGGCCGGCGCCATGCCAGCTTCACCAAGGATTTCATCCCGCTGATGGGGCGCAACTTCCGCGCCAGCGTGCGGATGAGCTTCTAAACCCCTCGGATCGACTGAGGGTCGTGAGGCGGGCCCCGGCGTGATGCCGGGGCCCGTTTCGTTTGTGAGCGCTTGCCGGCGCCTATTCTTCGACCGCGAAGGTCAGTTCGGCGTGCTCTTCAAGCCGCTTGACGAGATCTTCGCCCAGAAAGCTGCCCGGCGTGCCAATCCCGCCCGGCTTGGTGCAGCTGAGCAGCGCGATGCCGGTTTCGGAGAGCATCCGGCTGGTTGAGCCGTAACCGGGATCATAGCGGCCCTTGACCCCGTATTGCAGCCGCCCGCCATCGGGCATGTCGGCCACGAACACCACGTCGTAGAAACCGTTCTCGCGCTCTTCCTTGGTGGGCCCTTCGCCGGGCTTGGGCGGCTTGGCGCCGAACGGGTTCTTCATGAATTCGAGCGCGGCCGTGGCCGCTGCCTTGCCCGCTTCGCCGGGGCTGGTCAGCACCATCTCGTCATACTGGAAATCGGTGCCATAGGGGTGGCCGAGCAGGAAGTTGGTGCGGTGGACATTCTTGGTGTTGATCGGCGCCATGACGAAAGGCGCGGACCACTTGCCGAGATCGTCTTCGTAGGAGGGGATCATGCCCGAGGGCTGGTCCGGCCCTTCGAAGCCGGGGGTGAGCGCAAAGGGGTTGCGCAGCACATTGATGATCGAGACGTCCTTCGCCGCTGCCTTCATCGTCGCGCCGAGGCTCGCCGCGGTGCCGCCCGAGAAGGTGCCCTGCATCGCCCGCACACGCCCGCGGATACGCGGGGCAGGCTTGCCGAACCGCTCCACACAGGCCTTCTGGGTCATCATCACGCCGAGATCAAAGGGGATCGAATCGAAGCCCGACGAGAAGCAGATGCGCGCGCCGCTCGCTTCGGCGGCGGCTTGATGCTCGGCGATCTTGGCCGCCATCCATGCGGGCTCGCCGCACAGGTCGGCATAGTCGGTGCCGGTCTTGACGCAGGCCGCCACCAGCTTGTCGCCATAGAGCTGGTAAGGGCCGACGGTGGTGAGGACGACGCGGGTGCGCGCGCACATCGCTTCGAGATCGGCGCTGTCATCGGCATTGGCGACCACCAGCGGGGTATCGGCAGGCGCGCCGATCAAGTCGCGGACTTCGGCGAGTTTGTCGAGGCTGCGCCCCGCCATCGCCCACTTGGGGCCATCCGCGCGGTTGCCGTAATGGTGGGCGAGATACTCCGCCACCAGCCGCCCGGTGTAGCCGGTTGCGCCATAGACGATAATGTCGAATTCGCGGGTGCTCATGAGGTAACGCTCCAAACCGTCATCCCAGCGCAAGCAGGGATCTCTGGCGGATCAGTGCCGCATTTTAGCATGAGATGCCAGCTTGCGCTGGCATGACCCAAGGTGGCTTAGAGCCGCGGCCCTATAAGCGGGGCAGCGTCACCCCGCGCTGGCCCATGTATTTGCCCGCGCGGTCCTTGTAGCTGACCTCGCAGCGTTCATTGCCCTTGAGGAACAGGAACTGGCACGCGCCTTCATTGGCATAGATCTTGGCGGGCAGCGGCGTGGTGTTGCTGAATTCGAGCGTGACATGGCCCTCCCAGCCCGGCTCGAGCGGGGTAACATTCACGATGATCCCGCAGCGGGCATAGGTGCTCTTTCCGAGGCAGATCACCAGCACGTCTTCGGGCACGCGGAAATATTCGACGGTGCGAGCGAGCGCGAAGGAGTTGGGCGGGATGATGCAGACATCGGTCTCGCGGTCGACGAAGCTCTTGGGATCGAACTGCTTGGGATCGACCACCGAGGAATTCACATTGGTGAAGATCTTGAACTCGGGCGCGACGCGCGCGTCATATCCATAGGAAGACAGGCCATAGGAAATGACCCCGTCGCGCCGCTGCGCCTCGACAAAGGGCTCGATCATGCCGTGTTCGAGCGCCTGGGTGCGGATCCATTTGTCGGAGAGAATCGCCATGTAAGAGGGATTCCCGATGCGGGGGCCGGGGGCAAGGGGGAGGGCGAACATATCCCCTCTCGCCTATCGTCACCCCCGCGCAAGCCGGGATGACGGTTTCGCGAGCGAAGCGTCCGGTTTGCATCGAACCGGGACAAAAGCTGCCGTTCGGCTTGCGACCCCATTGCTGACATGAAGGCAATCGTGCGATCTGCCTAAGACTAGTTAGAA
>ERZ1066122.276-NODE-276-length-55446-cov-25.546894_pt1 | contig 55446 bp, 49 predicted proteins | sample MGYA00382769_ERZ1066122 | MGnify/ENA primary metagenome ERZ1066122 (study PRJEB33369, sample SAMEA5778352) | biofilm metagenome | biome: Industrial cooling water; feature: Water cooling tower basin; material: Biofilm | place: United Arab Emirates | collected... | reverse complement strand
AGGACTGCGTGGTGCGGTCAAGAAGACTCGAACTTCCACGGCCTTTCGGCCACAACGACCTCAACGTTGCGCGTCTACCAATTCCGCCATGACCGCACACGATGGAATGGGGCGACAGAGCGCCCCTTCGGCAGGATGGGGCGGGTAGCAGGGGAGGGCTTGTGGTGCAAGCCCTTCCCCGCAATTCCCGCGCGTCAGTTGTACTTGCGCAGTTCGTTCTTGGCGATCGCCTGGCGGTGCACTTCATCCGGCCCGTCGGCCAGGCGCAGCGTGCGCTGGCCGGCATAGCCGCTGGCCAGGCCATAATCCTGGCACACACCGCCGCCGCCATGGGCCTGGATCGCCATGTCGTGGATCATGCAGCTCATGTTGGGCGCCACCACCTTGATCATCGCGATCTCGTTGGCGGCCGCCTTGTTGCCCACCGTGTCCATCATGTAGGCGGCCTTCAGCGTCAGCAGCCGGGCCTGCTCGATGGCGATGCGCGAATCCGCGATGCGCTCGTGCCACAGGCTGTGTTCGGAAATCGGCTTCCCGAAGGCGACCCGGCTCTTCAGGCGCTTCACCATCTTTTCCAGCGCGCGTTCGGCCGCACCGATGGAGCGCATGCAGTGGTGGATGCGGCCCGGCCCCAGCCGGCCCTGCGCGATCTCGAAGCCGCGGCCTTCGCCCAGGATCATGTTGGAGGCCGGCACCCGCACATTGTCGAGGATCACCTCGAAATGGCCGTGCGGCGCGTCATCGAAGCCGAACACGTTCAAGGGGCGCAGCTTGGTGATGCCCTTGGCGTCCAGCGGCACCAGGATCTGGCTCTGCTGCTGGTGGCGCGGCGCGCTGGGGTCGGTCTTGCCCATCACGATGGCAATCGCGCAGCGCGGATCACCGACGCCCGAGGACCACCATTTGCGGCCGTTGATCACATATTCATCGCCCTCGCGGCGGATCGACGTCTCGATGTTGGTGGCGTCAGAGGAGGCGACCGCCGGTTCCGTCATCAGGAAGGCGGAGCGGATCTCGCCGTCCATCAGCGGGCGCAGCCACTGGCGCTTCTGCGCTTCGGTGCCATAGGTGCGCAGCACCTCCATGTTGCCGGTGTCGGGCGCGGAGCAGTTGAACACCTCGCTCGACCAGCCGGCGCGGCCCATCTCCTCGGCCAGCGGGGCATATTCGAGGTTGGTCAGACCCGGCCCCTTCCATTCGCCCACGTCATGATCGCAGATGTTGAGGAACAGGTTCCACAGCCCGGCGGCGCGCGCCTTGGGCTTCAGCTCCTCGATGACGGGCAGCACCTTCCAGCGCTCGCCCTCCTGCAGCTCGGCCTGATAGCGGGCCTCGTTGGGATAGATATGCTCGTCCATGAAGGCGCGCAGCTGCTCGATCAGGCCCTTGGTCTTGTCGCTATAGTCAAAATGCATGGCGTACCTTCCCCTTCACGGATTCCCGGATGTTGCTTTGCCAAGCTGTCAGGCTTGCGCCCGCTTGGCCACTGGCAAAAAGGAAAGAGCGGAGGATTGCGCAAAAGGCCCTGCTGCCGCCGCTCAATCCGGCAACGCCGCCACATAGGCCAGCACCACCCGCGCCGAGTTGACCGAGGCCAGGTGGGCGAACAGCGCGAGGCGGTTGCGATCGGGATCGGCGCCAGCCAGATCAGACAGGCTGCGGAACACGATGGCCGGCACCTGGTTGCTGGCCGCGACCTGCATCACGGCGGCGCTTTCCATGTCGAGCACGCGCGCCGCCCAGGCCTTGTGCAGATAGCGGCGGAATTCGGCATTGTCGGCATAGACGCCGGCCGTCACCCCCGTGCCGCCCACGACGATGCGCGGCGCGCGCGGCAGGCACAGCTGCGAACCGGCGCGCATCTGGTCTGACGGCGGCACGCAGCGTTCCAGCATGACCGTCGGCGCCACCCGCCGCGCCAGGTCGAGCAGACCGGCGTCCACCCCCAGCCGGTAAACGCGGCGCGTCAGGGCGTTGGCGCTGGTCACCTGCGTGCCGCGCGGGAACAGGAACTGCCAGTTGGCCGGCGCATCGGGATCGATGGCGTGCGGCGGCTGCCAGCCCTTCGGCGTCTTCCGGGCCAGCGAGCCTTCCAGATACTGCCCCCAGCTGCCGGCCACCACCACATCGCCAATGGCCAGCGCCGGATCAACACCGCCAGCGATACCGGAAAAGACGATGCGCTTCACCGTGAAGCGATCGAGCACCAGCTGCGTGTTCATGGCGGCGTTGACGATGCTCACCCCGCTTTGCATCAGTACCACCGGCTTGCCGGCCAGCGTGCCGGTGAGGAACAGGCTGCCGTTGATGCGATGCTCGCGCCCGTCTGCGAGGCTGCCGACCAGCGCGTTCCATTCCGGCTGGAACGCCGTCATCACGACGGTGCGGGGCCTGTTGTCCAGCCGCTGGGCGTGGGCCGGGAGCGCCAGCATCGCCGCCAGCAGCAAGAGAAAAACGCGCATCATGCAGCCGCCATCCAGGCAAAGCGCGCCACGAACAGCGCGGCAAGGGTGAACAGGAACAGATCGGTGCGCGTGAACTCGCGCCGCGCCAGCCGGAACGCCGCATGGGCGACGATGCCGAAGGCCAGCCCGTTGGCGATCGAGAAGCTGAGCGGGATGATCGCCACGGTGAGGAAGGCGGGGATGGCCTGTGCCGGTTCATCCCAGGCAATCTCGGCCAGCGGCGCCAGCATCATCGCGCCCACCACGATCAGCGCCGGCGCGGTGGCGGCCAGCGGCACCAGCTGGGCCCAGGGCGCCACGACCATGGCAGCAAGGAACAAGAGGCCCGTCACCACCGCCGTGAGCCCAGTGCGCCCGCCCGCCGCCACGCCAGCGGCGCTTTCGACATAGGCGGTCACGGTACTGGTGCCGGCGAGCGCCCCCAGCATGGCCGCCACGGCATCAACGCCAAGGATGCGGTTGAGGCCGGTGATGCGCCCGGCGGCATCCACCAGCCCGGCGCGGCGGGTGACGGCGACCAGCGTTCCGACATTGTCGAACACATCGACGAACAGGAAGACGAAGATGATCTCGAGGAGGCCGATGCCCGCGGCGCCGGTGAACAGTCCGGCAAGATCGAGCCGGAAGGCGGTGCCGGCCAGCGCGTCGAGGCGATAGTCTGACGGGGGCGTGCCGATCTGCCCGGTGAACCAGGCGACAAGCGTGGTGAGCGTGATGCCCACAAGGATGGCGCCGCGCACGCCGGCCGCGCCGAGGATGCCGGTGACAGCGAGGCCGAACAGCGCCAGCGCCGGGCCGGGCGCAGTGAGCGGGCCGAGGCTGACAAGGGTGGCCGGGCTGGCAATCACGATGCCAGCCTCCTTCAGGCCGATCAGCCCCAAGAACAGGCCGATGCCGCCGGCAATGGCGGCGAGCAGGTGCGGCGGGATCACCGCGATGATCAACTGGCGCACGCCGGTGAGGGTGAGCAGCAGGAAGGCCAGGCCCGAGACGAAGACGCAGGCCAGCGCCACCGGCCAGGGCACCCCCATCTGCCCGACCACGGTGAAGGCGAAATAGGCGTTCAGCCCCATGCCCGGCGCCAGTGCCAGCGGCACATTGGCGAACAGGCCCATCAGGATGGAGGCAACGCCGGCGGCAAGACAGGTCGCGGCGGCCACGCCCGCCACCGGCATACCGGCCTGGGAGAGGATGGCCGGGTTGACGACGATGATGTAGGCCATGGTGAGGAAGCTGGTGGCGCCGGCCAGCACCTCGGTCCGGGCGCTGCTGCCACGCGCGGCCAGACCGAAGCGGCGTTCCAGCCAGCCCGCCTGCGCAGCTTTGTCTGCCACCCCTGCTGCCCCCTGACGTGCGTTATGGTGCCGGCTGAGGGGATCGAACCCCCGACCTTCGGTTTACAAAACCGCTGCACTACCGCTGTGCTAAGCCGGCCCAAGATCGTCTGTAAATGGCCGCTTAGCTTGCGCGCGCGCCCAACTCAACACCCGTTCTGGCAGGCCGGATCGGGGGACCACCAGACGATGCGGGCCACCGTGCCGCCCAGATCGGTGCGCGGGTCGGTCGCCACCATGTTGATGCGCCCCTCCACCGGGGCCAGCACGGTTTCGACAAGGCGCCCGAAGGCGTCGCGGATCTCGGCGATCGGCTGGTCCTTCTTCACCGGGGCGCCGATGGGCAGCAGCAGCCGCGCCCAGCCTGGCCTTGTGGCGCGCGCGGCCACGATATCGTTGGCGACGAACAGCCGGGCTGGCGGCGGATTGACCCTGCCGGGCAGCATCTTCAGTTCCCGCATCAGGTTGGTGAGGCCGGCTTCGGCGCGGGCGATCATCACGTCGTCAAAGATCTCCGGCCGCCCCAGTTCCAGGGTGATCGCCGGCACGCCATCGTCGGTCAGCGTGTTTTCCACCGTGCCCTTGTCGCCCTTGTCCATCTTGATGATGTCCGGCCCCACCAGCTCGGCCATGCGGCGGGTGCGGGCGTTGGAGGCGAACACATACATCATGTAGGCGGTGCCGCGCGATTGGGTGTGCAGATCAACGGCGCTATCGGCGTTGGGCCGGATCAGGCGGTTCCACAGCCGGCCGGCGAAATCGGCGATGGCGCTGCCGCCTTCCTTGCCCGGCATCTCGCGGTTGAGGTTGGGGGCGCTGCGTGACCAGTCGGGCGTCCATTGCCGGGTGGACTGCATCAGGCCCGGCGGATTGAGACCGGGCACCAACGTCACCGTGCCGGCCAGTTGCGCGGGATCGATCGTCGCGGCCAGGCGGTGCAGCACGGCGATGCCGTTCAGCTCATCGCCGTGGATGCCGGCGGTCAGCATCAGGCGAGGGCCGGGCTGCGCACCCTTCACCACCACCACCGGCACCAGCCAGGGTTGCCCCACCGGCGAGGCGCCGGCGCGGAACCAGAAGCGGCTCACGCTGCCCGGCGCCACGTCCGTCACGTCGAGCCGGTCGATGATGGTGACGCCATCCAGGCTGCCGGCGGCTTCCGTTGCGGCCAGCGAAGGCACGGCGGCGGCCAGCAGCAGGGCCGCGAGCAGGGTGCGCATCAACCTTCCCCGGGCAGGCTGGCGATGATGCGCAGGGCGTGGATGCGATCTTCCCGCACCAGATCGCCAAGGGCGGCATAGACGGCGCGCTGGCGGGCGATGCGGCTGAGCCCGGCAAAGGCGGCGCTGCTGATCTTCACGGTGAAGTGCGATTCGGCATCGTCGCCGCGGTGGCCGGCATGGCCGCGATGATGATGGCTGTCGTCGATCACCTCCAGCGCCGTGGGCGCCAGTGCGTGGGTCAGACGATTCTCGATTTCTGCGGCAACCTTGCCCATATCAACTCCTTCGCATCGCCTTATAGACCGGGCACAGCAAAGGACGAGAGACGATTTCCGGGCCCAACCCTTCCCGCCACAGCCGCTGGCATGGCCGCGTCGAACAGGCGCAGCCGCAGCCCTGCGCCTGGCCGGGCTGCGCCGACGCTGGCGAGTTCCGGGCACCGCGGTCGAACCGGGCGCCGGGCGATGTGGCGGGCTGGCAATTTCTGTGTCTGGAACATGTCCGCGCCTTCAACGCCCGCTACAATTATTTCGATGGCATGACGCCCGACGAGGTGAGCGCTGCCCAGTCGCCGCTGGCCGGCTGGGTGCGCGACACGGTGCGCGGCAAACCTGCGTTCAGCCTTGGCGATCCGCACGAACTGTTCACAGCGGCTGCTGAGCCGCGCCCGGCCCCGCGATCAGCGCCGGCGCGCTGGTCTAGCAAGGGCGATGCTCAGGCCCTCGGCACCCTCGGCCTCGACCGCAGCGCCAGCGCGGCCGACATCCGCCGCGCCTATCGCCGCCTCGTGCGCCGTTACCACCCTGACAGCAATGGGGGGGACCGCAGCCACGAAGGAAAGTTGCAAGCTGTGGTGGGCGCCTTTACGCACCTCAAGTCCGCGCCCGGATACAAGATGGAGTCGAACACCCCGTGAGCAATTTTGACGAAACCCCGCCGGTGGCCATGGCAGCGCCCGATACCACGGTGGACGCCCGCGAGATGTTCGGCGTCGATATCGACCTGGCCGTGCCCGCCTTTTCGGTCGCCGATGACCGCGTGCCGGATGTCGATCCGTCCTATGTGTTCGACCCTGACACGACGCTGGCCATCCTGGCCGGCTTTGCCTTCAACCGCCGCGTGATGATCCAGGGCTATCACGGCACCGGCAAGTCGTCGCACATCGAACAGGTGGCGGCGCGGCTGAAGTGGCCCTGCATCCGCATCAACCTCGACAGCCACATCAGCCGCATCGACCTGATCGGCAAGGATGCCATCGTGCTGCGGAACGGCACGCAGGTGACCGAATTCCGCGAAGGCCTGCTGCCGTGGGCGCTGCAGAACCCGTGCGCGCTGGTGTTCGATGAATATGATGCCGGCCGGCCGGACGTGATGTTCGTGATCCAGCGCGTGCTGGAGGTGGAGGGCAAGCTCACCCTGCTCGACCAGAACCGGGTGATCCGGCCGAACCCATGGTTCCGCCTGTTTGCCACCGCCAACACCGTGGGCCTGGGGGACACCAGCGGCCTCTATCACGGCACGCAGCAGATCAACCAGGGCCAGATGGACCGTTGGAGCATTGTCACCACATTGAACTATCTGCCGCACCACACCGAAAGCGCCATCGTGGCGGCCAAGGTGAAGGAGTATGACACGGACGAGGGCCGCCGCATCGTCTCGAACATGGTCAAGGTGGCGGACATGACGCGCGCCGGCTTCATCGGTGGGGACATCTCCACGGTGATGAGCCCGCGCACGGTGATCACCTGGGCGCAGAACGCGGTGATCTTCGGCAATGTCGGCTTTGCGTTCCGGCTGTCGTTCCTCAACAAGTGCGACGAAGCCGAACGCAGTATCGTCGCCGAATATTATCAGCGCGTGTTCGGCGAGGAGTTGCCGGAAAGCGTGGCGGTGAAGGCGAAGCGGTAGTTTGAATGCGTTGGAATTAAAGGATATATAGACCACTCAGGTAGGAGTGGAGTTGCAATGTACAAGAATGCTCGGAGCCGTCCTCCAATCTTCAATTCGCCATGGCGGTATCGGGGATTGCGAAAGCCAAAAACTATTGAAGATAAAAGGAAGTTCTATTTTTTGGAGATTGCTCACTGTTCGAAGAGCGGCCAAGATGTCCAATCGTTGAAGCGCATGCTGCCGACCGATCTATTCGACGAAGTTGTCGAAATGGGATTGGCTAAGTGGCTGGGGCATTGGTGTCCGCGCACGGGCAGAGATCTGGACCGAGAAAACAAGATCCGAGCCGCGCTTTATCAAAAGACGGGACTGAGGTTCGCTAGAAGAAAGAACTAGAAAGTTGGCCGAGAACAGCCCCATCGAGGATTTCCGCCAGGCGGTGGCTGCGTCCATGCGCGCGCTGGGCCATGCGCCGGACATGGAGCTGGCCTACACCGCCGACAAGCCGGGCTGTTTCGGGGACCAGGCCCGGGTACCGCAGCCGGCGCGGGCGCTGCCGCCCGAGCAGGTGGCCGAGGTGCGCGGCTGGGCTGACAGTTTTGCCCTCAAGCGCCGCTTCCATGATGCCAAGCTGCACGCCGCCGATCCCCCTGATGCAGGCCTGGCGCGTGACATCTTCAACGCGCTGGAACAGGCGCGCTTCGAGGCGCTGGGCGCCGCCGAGATGGCCGGGGTGGCGAAGAACCTTGACCGCATGACCGAGATGCGGGTGCGCACCGATCCCATCGTGCGCGCCCGCACGGCGGACGAGGTGCCACTGGCCTCTGCCCTGCAACTGATCGTGCGCGAACGACTGACCGGGGCGGCCATCCCGGCTGCGGCGGAAAATGGTGTCGAGCTGGTGCGCGGCGACATCGAGGCCAAGGCCGGCATCCACCTGGATGACCTCGCCGCCGCAATGGACGACCAGGGCGCCTTTGCCCGCATCGCCCGGCAGGTGCTGTCCGACCTTGGCCTCGCCGCCGATCCCGATGAGGCCAGCGACGAGAGCGAGGAAAGCGAAGGCCAGGACGAAGAGGAACAGCCCGGCGAGGACAGCGAGGACGACAGCGAGGAGCAGGGGGGCGGCGACGACCAGTCGACCGAGACGCGGTCCGAGGAATCGGGCGAGGCGCCGGAGGACGCGCAGAACCGCGAGGTGGAGATGGACACCGACATGGTGTCCGACGCCGAGATGGGCGAGGAGGGCCAGGAGGGCATGATGCCGTGGCGGCCCAACATGCCGATGAGCGACCTGCCGCCCGACTTTGAATATGCCGCCTACACGACGAAGCACGACGAGGTGGTGGGCGCTGCCGACCTGTGTGACGACGAGGAACTCACGCGGCTGCGCGCCTATCTCGACCAGCAGCTGATTCCGCTGCAATCGGCCGTCACCAAGCTCGCCAACCGCCTGCAGCGCCGGCTGATGGCACAGCAGAACCGCAGCTGGGATTTCGACCAGGAAGAAGGGCTGATCGACGCGGCGCGGCTGGTGCGCATCGTCACCAACCCGGCGCATGCCCTGTCCTACAAGGTGGAGCGGGACACGGAGTTCCGCGACACGGTGGTGACCCTCCTGATCGACAATTCGGGCTCGATGCGTGGCCGGCCGATTTCCATCGCCGCCATCTGCGCCGACATCCTCGCCCGCACGCTGGAGCGCTGCGCGGTGAAGACCGAGATACTGGGCTTCACCACCCGCGCCTGGAAGGGCGGACAGAGCCGCGAAACATGGTTGCAGGCGGGCCGTCCGGCCAAGCCGGGGCGCCTCAACGATCTGCGCCACATCGTCTACAAGCAGGCCGATGCGCCGTGGCGGCGGGCGCGCAAGAACCTTGGCCTGATGATGCGCGAAGGGCTGCTGAAGGAGAATATCGACGGCGAGGCGCTGTTGTGGGCGCATGATCGCCTGATGGCGCGGCGCGAGGACCGGCGCATCCTGATGGTGATTTCCGATGGCGCGCCGGTGGATGATTCCACGCTTTCGGTGAACAGCGGCAATTATCTGGAACGCCACCTGCGCGCGGTGATCCGCCAGATCGAGCAGCGTTCGCCGGTGGAGCTGATCGCCATCGGCATCGGCCACGACGTGACGCGCTATTACGCCAAGGCTGTCACCATCATGGATGCCGAACAGCTGGGCGGCACCATCATCGACAGCCTGGCTGGCCTGTTCGAAGCCGAAGGCAGCGGCCGCCGCCGGCGCTGATCGCCCCACGATCTGACCACCACATTCCCGGATCGGAGAACAAGTGGGTGGCGCCGCTGCGGCAAATCAGTTTACATTATTCCCATAACAAGGTCGCACCTGTTGGTTGACCGGGGGGAGTGGGATGGCAGGCCGGGACGGGGAAAGGGCGCGCGCCGCGCGCCGACTGTCATCTGCCGCGCGCATGGCTGCCGTGTTGGGCGCAGCGCTTCTGCCCCTCGCCGCGTCGGCGCAGGTCGGCGTGACGGGTGCACCGACCCGCGAGGAAATCGATCCCGGCCGCCGCCTGCACTTCAGCCAGCCCAGCCGCCTGATCGTTGATGGCGACATCGAACGCAGCCCCTGTGCGCTGGCCGATCCGGCCTATGCCGGCATCAGGCTGACCCTTTCCCGCGCCGAGTTCAACAACCTTGGCCCGGTGCCGGCGGCCGAACTGGAGCCCCTCTGGCGCCCGCTGGTGGGCCGCGAGTTGCCGGTTTCGGTGCTGTGCGAGATCCGTGACGCGGCGGCCACGCAGCTTCGCAGGCTGGGCTATCTGGCGGCCGTGCAGGTGCCCGCCCAGCGCATCGAGGGCGGCGTGGTGCGCCTTGAAGTGCTCTATGCCCGGCTGACGGCGGTGCGGCTGCGCGGGCAGGCCGGCCCCAATGAAGCGCTGGTCGCGCGCTCTCTGCGCAAGCTGGAAACCGGCGCGCCCTTCAACCGTTTCGAGGCCGAGCGCCATCTGCTGCTGGCGCGCGACCTGCCGGGGATCGAGGCGCGGCTGGCGCTGAAACCGGCCGGCACCGGCGCTGGCGACATGGTTGGCGAAGTGAGCGTGCGGCGCACGCCGGTGGAGGCCGATCTGGTGATCGGCAACCTGGCGCCGTCACAAACCGGGGCCTGGGGCGGGCAGGCCCGGTTGCAGGCCAATGGCCTGACCGGGCTGGGGGATCGCAGCTTCATTTCCCATTACGCCACCGCCGATTTCACCGAACAGCATGTGTTGCAGGCCGGCCATGATTTCACCATCGGCGGCGAGGGGCTGCGGCTGGGCGGCCGGGTGACCCAGGCCTGGTCGCGCCCGGATCTTGGCGCCGCCGTGCCGCGGCTGGAGGCGGAGACCTTCTTTGCCACCATCGAGGCCAGCTATCCCTTCAAGCGCGGCCAGGGCGCCACGCTGGTGGGGCGCGGCGGCCTCGACATCGTCAATCAGCGGGTCGATTTTGCGGCGGCGCCGCTGTCGCGCGATCGGTTGCGGGTTGGCTGGGCACGGCTTGACGGCGAGTGGCAGGACATGCGCGGCCGCGGCCCGCGTGACACCACGGCCTGGCGGCTGGCCGCCAACCTGGAGCTGCGGCAGGGCCTCGCCCTCTTCGGTGCCAGCCCCAATTGCCTGGCGGTGCCGGCTGCCTGTCTGGGAACGGTGATCCCCCCGGCGCTGGTGAATGCCAGCCCGACCGCGACGGTGGTGCGCCTGACCGGCCTTGCTGATGTGCGGCTGGCGCGCCGGCTCACCATCGCTGTCCAGCCGCGCGCCCAGCTGGCCAGCGGTGCCGTGTTCGGGTTCGAACGCTTCGCGCTGGGCAACTACACGGTGGGGCGCGGCTATGATCCAGGCGCGCTGACCGGCGATGATGGCGCCGCCGTGGCGGTGGAATTGCGCCACGATCCCGTCATCCTGTCGGAAGCGGCACTGCTGACGGCGGCGCCCTATCTGTTCGCCGATGCCGGCTGGGCCTGGCAGCGCGGGGTGGCGGGCAGGGCGCAGTCCCTGGTCTCGGCCGGTGCCGGCACCCGGCTTGGCCTGTCGGATCGCGCCCGGCTCGATCTGTCCGGCGCGGTCGCGCTGAAGGATGCCGGGCCGGTCCAGGCCGGTGACGTGCGCCTGCTCTTGACGCTCACCACCCGTCTCTTGCCGTGGAGGACCCGCTGATGCGTCGCCGCCACCATCTGCGCTCCGCCTCGGCCCTGGCCCTGGCACTGGCCCCGTCTGCCGCGCTGGCACAGGCCTTCCTCGGCACGCCAACCGTCATTCTCGGCACCGTTGGCGGCGCCAGCACCCAGACCATCACCGTGGACAGCGCCCAGGCCACCATCAACTGGTTGCCCAACGATACCGCCATTGGCGGCGGGCCGATCAACTTTCTCCCCGCGGGCAACAGCGTGTCCTTCCAGAGCGGCGTCGGCATTCCCTACACGGTGCTCAACCGCATCATCGCGGCCGACCCCAGCCGCGCCATTGCCCTGAACGGCCTCGTTTCCAGCGATCCCATCGGCAACGTCTGGTTCTATGCGCCGGGCGGTCTCCTGATCGGCGGCACCGCGCAGTTCGATGTTGGCGGCCTGCTGCTCACCACCAACGATCCGGTGGGCGCGGCAGCCGGCAATCCCTTCATCGGCGCCGCGAACGATTTCCGGCTTGCGGCCAGTGCCGGCAGCACGGCTGATGTCAGCATCCTGTCGGGCGCGTCCATCCAGGCCGACAATTACATGATCGCGGTCGCCCCCCGCGTCGACATGAGCGGTGCTGTCACCCTCGCCAACCTTGGCGCGTCGGCGGCGCTGGTGATGGCCGAGGATGTCAGCTTCACCCTGAATGGCGGCCTGTTCGACATCACCGCCAATGTCGGCTCGGCAGCGGGCGGCACCAACACGGTGAATGGCAGCATCACCGGCGTTGGCGGTATAGGCGGACAGGGCGTCTACAGCCGCATCTACATGATGGCGGTGCCGCGCAACGTCGGCATGACCTTGCTGATCAGCGGCGGCGCGCAGTTGGGCTTCGACATTGCCAACGCCGCCGACGTCGACGGCAATGCCATCGTCCTGTCGGGCGGGTATGACATTGCCGCCAGCCCGATCGCCACCGGAACGCTGCAATTCAGCCAGGGTCCGGTGGCCGGCGCCGCAGCGTCCAACATCGTGGTGGACAACCGGCAGCTGACCTCCAACCTCGCCGTCCGGTCCAACGACTTTGGCCGGGTGCAGGCGATCGCCGGCAGCACGTCGGCGGCCGCCAACGTCGAGATCTACGCCGACAACCAGGCGCTGGCCCGGGCCAGCAACGGCTTCACCCTGAACGTGGCTGGCGACCTGCGCGCCGATGCGTCGGCCCTGCCTGTCATCGACAATGGCCAGAATCGCAACGCCAGCCTGGCCACCGTGCTGGCCGACACCGGCGGTGACATCAGCGTGGGAGGCAATATCCTCGCCTTCGCGATCGGCGCCGGCGAGTTCGCCTTCAGCCCGGGCCTTGGCGGCGGCAGCGGCTTTGGCGGCACGGCGCGTGTCACGGCGGGTGGGCCGGGCAGCAGCATCACCGCCGGGTCCATCATCCTCGATGCCTCGGGCATTGGCGGCTTTGCGGCCGATGGCGCCGGCGGCAGCGGCACCGGCGGTCTGGCCGAGCTGCGCGTGGCCACCGGCAGCAGCCTCACCGTTGGCGGCTTCATCGACCTGCGCGCCGAAGGTGTCGCCGAACTGGGCGCGGCCGGGCGGGCTTCGGGCAATGCCCAGGGCGGTGTGGCGCTGCTCGATCTGGGAGCCGGCACCAGCCTCGCGCTCGGCAATGGCAGCATCCTGGTGTCGGCCAACGGCCTCTATGCCGAAAACAGCCCCATCACCCACCTGGCCGGCGGCACGGCGCGCGGCGGCATTGCAGAGCTGCGGCTGGCCAATGGCGCCACGCTCGACACGCTGGGCCTCGTCATCACCGCTGATGCGTTCGGGCCACCCGGCACAGGCGGCAACAGCTTCATTGGCGGTTCGGCCGCCCTGCTGGTCACCGACACGGGCGGCGCAACACAGGTGCGCGCCACCGACGATGTGGTGATCAGCGCCGCCGCGCTTGCCACCGATGGCGATGCCGCCGGCAATGTCGACGGTGGCAATGCCACCGGCGGCCAGGTGCGGATCATCGGCACCGGCACGCCCACCATCGATCTGCGTGGCCAGACGCGGCTGGCGGCCGACGCCATCGGCGGCCGCGGCGATGGCGGCGTGGCCGGCAACGCGCTGGGCGGCAGCATCCTCCTCGACACCGGCGGCACCCTGGGTGTCGTCGGCAATGGCACCGTGCCCATCGTCTTCAGCGCGCGCGGCGAAGGCGGCGGCGGCGGCGCGGCGGCCACCGGCGGCAATGCCACCGGCGGCAGCATCACGATCACCGCGGCAAGCGGTGGCGCCATCACGCTGGATGCCAGCGGTGCGGATATCCAGCTGCTGGCCGACGCAGCCAGCGGCGAGTCCGCCGTGCGCTCCGGCAATGCGACAGGCGGCAGCCTTGCTCTGGGCGCCAATGGCGCCATCACCCTCATCGGCAACAGCCTTCTGGCGGCCGATGCCTTCACCGGCTTCGCGCCTGCCGCCGGCAACGGCACTGGCGGCAGTGTCGACCTCGCCTTCGCGGGCGGCGGCGCCCTGTCGGTCACCGGCAACCTCATCGGTAGCGCGCAGGCCGGCGGGCTGGTGGCCGTCGGCGGCGCCGTTGGCCTCATCGGCGGCGCCGGCAGCCTTGATGTCACCGGCACGCTGGGGCTGTTCGCCGATGCCAACGTGTCTGGCGGCGAGGATGGCGTCCAGGCCAGCGGCGGCCGCATCGACGTGCTCACGGCGGCGGCCAGCACCATCACCGTCGGCGATGCCATCGAGTTGACGGCAAATGCCAGCGTGTTCGGCTCCGGCCGCAACTGGGTGGCCACCGGCGGCGTGGTGGACTGGCGCCACGGCGGCACCGGCACGGCGGGCAGCCAGCTCAACCTGTCGGCCGATGCGATATTTTCCGATGGGCTCGGCGGCGCGGCGACCGGCGGCACCGTCGGCCTTGACGTGCAGTCGGGCAGCCTGACCGGCAGCGGCCTGTTCGCCACTGCCAATGCGCTGGCCGGGGCGGTGGACACGGCGCTGGCGCCCGGCGGCACGGGCGGCGGCATCAGCCTCGCAACGGCGGCCGGCGCCAGCCTTGGCATCACCGGCCCGGTGGTGCTGGCGGCAGACGGGGTCGGCGCCTTCCTGTTCCAGGCCAGCGGCGACGGCGGCGCCGGCCAGGGTGGCAGCATCGCCATCACCAACGCCGGCACCATGGCGCTTGCGATCGGCAGCGACGGCATCACCCTGTCCGCCACGGGATCGGGCGGCGGCAGCGACACCGGTGCGGCTGGCCCTGGCCGTGGCGGCAGCATCACGCTGGACACGCTCGCCGGCGGCAGCTTCACGCTGGCCAGCACCGGCCTTGGCCCGCTGCTGTTCGATGCGCGCGGCCTTGGGGCCGGCTTCACGACCGTGCCGGGCTCCGTGACCGGCGGCAGCGTGATCGTCAGCAGCGCCGGTACCACAAGCCTGTCCGAAGGCCTGTCGCTGCTGGTTGGCGGCGGGCTCAATGGCGGGCAGGGCAGCCTCGCGGACGTCACGGCGGGCAGCGCCAGTCTTGCCGTTTCGGGCGGCACCACCGGCATCGGCGGCGACCTGCTGCTGGATGGCAGCAGCATCGTGCCCGGGGCGCCGCTGTCGGGCACCGGGCGCGGCGGCATTCTGGCGGTGACCGTGACGGGCGGCACGCTGGACGTGCCCGGCGCCTTGTCGCTGCTGGCTGGCGGCGAAGGCGGCACTGCGGCAGCTGGTGGCGGTGACGGACTGGGCGGCGATGTGACGCTGGGGCTGGATGGCGGCACGCTCGCCGTGGCCGGGCCGATCACGCTCGCGGCCCCGGGCCTGGGTGGCGGCGGCGTCACCGGCGGCGATGGTCTTGCGGGGCAGGTCGCGCTCCAGATCGGCGCCGGGAACAGCTTCACGCTGGGCGCCGGCCTTGCCATCGACCTCACTGGTGCCGGCGGCTTCGGCCAGAGCGGGCCGGGCGGCGACGGCGTCGGCGGCAGCCTGCTGATCGCCGCGCTGGCCGGCGGGCAGATCACGTCGGCTGGCCCCCTCCTGATCGATGCGGCCGGGCAGGGCGGCAACAGCAATGCCGGCACCGGCGGGGCGGGCAGCGGCGGCACGCTGGGCCTCACTGCCGATGGCGCCGGCAGCCTGATCGCGCTGCCCGGCGCCACGCTGGCCGCCAGTGGTCTGGGCGGCAAGGGCATTGCGGCGGGCACCGGCAGCGGCGGCACCGTGGCGGTGACAGCGAGCAATGGCGGCCTCGCCCGCGTGACCGCGCCATTGGCGATGACCGCCCTGGGCAGCGATGGCGCCGGCGCGCCGGGTGCGGCCGGCGCCGTGCAATTGCTTGCGCTGGGCGGCGGCACGATCAACCTCGACACGCTGGATGCCTTGGCGACGGGCACCACGGCGACGGGCCGCAGCGCGCTGCTGGCCAGCGCCGGCTCCAGCATCACGATTGCCGGCAATGGCCGGCTCGCCGCGACCGGCGACATCGGCCTCAACGACGGCGGCACGATCACCGCTGGCGGCTTCCTGGCAGTCACGACACCGGGCCAGTTGCTGTCAGGCCTCGCCGCGCCCACCGCCGGGGCGACGGGCACGGTGACGGCGGGCGATCTGCTGCTCGATGGCGGGGCGGGGGTGGCGCTGGCGACCGGACTGGCCAGCACGGGCGGCGACATCGGTGTGCTCACCGCTGGCACCCTTGCCGTCGGCAGCCTTGTGGCGGCGCGCAATGCCGTGCTGCTGGCCGGCGGCTCCGTCACCACCGGCCCCGTCACCACCGGCCCCGTCACCACCGGCCCCGTCACCACTGGCGCCGTCACCACGCCGGCTACCGGCCAGCTGTTCATCGGCAATGCCGGGCAGCGCGGGCTGATCGGCTTTGCGGCCGGCTCGCCGCCCGACTATACCGCCCTGCTGGCCGATGGGCCTGGCCGCGTGCCGGGCAGCATCAGCCTGCTTGGCGCGGTCAGCACCGGTGCGCTGGAGCTGGATGCGAGCGGCAACGTGCTGTTCGGCGGGCCACTGAACGCCGCCTCGGCCCGGGTGGACAGTGGCGGCAACGTCACCCTTACCGGTGCCGGCAGCCTGGGCGGCGATCTGGTGATCGTTGCCGATGGTGTGGCCAGCATTGCCGGGCCGCTCGCCGCCGCGACCATCACCATCAACTCGGCCGATATCGTGCTGGGGAGCGGCCAGGTCGGCGGCGCCGGCACCACGGCCATCGCCCTTGGTGCGCGCGCCGCGCGGGCAGTGATCGGCGGCGCCGGCACGGGTACGGGGGCGGGCACGGGGGCGGCCGGCACCTACAGCCTGTCCAACACCGAGTTCGGCGTGCTGCGCGCCAGCCGCATCGGGGTGAGCATCGGCAACGGGCCGATGACGCTGGAGGAATTGGCGCTGCCGGCGGCGGACGTGACCTTCGGGGCCAGCGGCCTCATCCGGGTGACTGGCGCGGTGACGATGCCGCAGGCGGGGGCGGCCGGCCAGATCGCCCTGCTGTCGGAAAGCCGTATCGAGGTGGTGCAGGGGGCGGGCAGCGTCAGGCTGGGCGTCGATGGCAACACGCCGGCCGGCACGCTGCTTCTGTCTGCGCCATCGATCCGCGTGGCACGTGATGGGCTGCTGCAACAACTGGCGGCCGGCAGCCTCTCCGGCGCGGCGCGCGATGCGGCGCTCAACACCGGTGCCGCCACGCCGGACGCCGCCGGCAGCCTTGGCGCCGGCACGGTGCGCCTGACGGCGACGACCGATCTCTTGATCCAGAACAGTGGCAGCCTCGCCGTGCCCGGCGGCGTCACGGCGGGCAGCGGCGGCCTGATCGTCAGTGCCGGCAGCAGCGCCCTGCTCGACATGGTGATCAATGGCCGCATCGCGCGCGCCACCGGTGGCTTCGCGACCGGCATCGACACCCTGCCGCTGGTGCAATATGCGCCTGGCATCAATGCCATGGCAGCAAGTTCGCAGGTCAATGGCTGCAACATCTTCAGCCGCTGCCCGGCGCAGGGCACGCTGCAGCAGGCGATCATCACCGCGCTGACCAGCGTCAAGCCGCTCACCCCGCCCGATCAGCGTGACCGGGCGGCGCTGGATGGCCTGATGCCGCCGCTGCCGTTGCAGGTGATCCAGACCCTGTTCGATTTCAGCCCCTTGTTCCGTGATGTCGATGCCACCGACCCGGCGACCAGCACCGGCAACCCGGCGCTGTGGCGCGATCCGGCACCACCCCGCATATCGACGGGAGGGCAACGATGATGCACCGTCTTGGCCTGTTTGCCGGCGCGCTGGCCCTCTCTCTGCCGCCGCCCGCCGCCGCCGAGCCACTGTCGCTGCTCGACAGTTTCCGCATCGGCAATGCCGGCGTGCTGTGCACCGCCCAGAGCACCGTGGCCGATCCGGCGCTGAAGGGCCTGTTCGATCGCGGCTATCGCGTGGTGTGCCGGGACGCGGCAGCACCGGTGGGCACGCTGCTTGCGGTGCGCTCTGCCGCGCCGCCGCTGCCGGCGGGCTGCGTGGCTGAAGCAGCAACGGGGCTGCCGACCTTGCCGGGCGCGGTGGTCAGCCGCTGCACGGTCGATGGGCTGGCGCGCGTGCGGTATCAGGTGATGCGCGGGCGCACGCTTTATGTTGCTGATGGCCTCGCTGGTTATGCCTCGGCCCTGCAACTGGGCCTCAAATCACTGCTGGACGATGCGCCGGTGACCGGCACGGTGGAGGTGGCCACCACCGAAGCGGGCGATCCAGCGGCGTTTGCGCGTCTGCAGGCCGGCACGCTGCAGCCTGCCGAGGCCCTGACGGAAGCCTATTTCCGCAACAACGCCAGCAACTTTGCCGAATCGGCCGAGTTCTTCGACCTGCTGGTGGAGCGCAATCGCCAGGGTGCGCCGGGCTTTACTCGCAGCGCCGAGTATCTGGCCAACCAGGCCCTGCAGGAATCGAGTCTCGGCCGCTTTGCCGAGGCCGATCGCCTGTTTGCAGCAGCCGCGCAGGCGCTGGACGCCAGCGACCCCATCGCCACGCGGCTGCTGCGCAACGCGCGTGTCCAGCATCGCCTGAACCAGCGGCAGAACCAGGATGCGCTCAGCGAGCTGGCCCGCCCGGTGGCAAGCGGGCTCGGCCGTATCGAAGCCAGCCGTCTGGCCGCCGGCTTCATCGACGTGCCGCTCTCGCAGCGGCTCACCACCGATGATGCCGCCATGCGCGCCCTCGCGGCTGGCGGTGCGGCGCTGACCAGCCTGGAACGCGAGCTCATCCTCGATGCACAGGCCCAGTATCTGGGTGCCACAGCGCGCGCCGGCCTGGGCGACCTCGGTGCCGCCGAAGCCGAACTGCGCGACGCGCAGGGCCGGCTGGCGGCGCTGCGCAAGGGGCGCGTGCTGTCGATCCTGTGGCTGCGCGCCGCTGTTGCCACGACACTGGGCGGCGTTTCCGAAGCGCTCGGCGAGCCCGGCGCGGCGGCTGCGGCTCTCGCCGATGCCGCGCAGCTGACAGCGGCGCAGTTTCCGCAATCGGCGGCGCTGCTCGCGGCCAGGGCCCGGCAGGCGGCGCTGTTGTCCCGCACCGGCCGCAGCGCCGAGGCGGCGGCGCTGTTCCGCGAGATCGTGCGCGCGGCGCCCGACACGCCCGGCGCCGGGCAGGTGCTGCGCCCGCTGCTGGCGCCGTGGTTCGCGCAGGTTGCCGCCGGCGATCCGGCGCTTGGTGCCGCCGACCTGTTCGATGCCAGCCAGATCCTCGTGCGCCCCGGCGTCGCGCAGACGCAGGCCGTGCTCGCCCGCGAGCTGTCGGGCGGCAATGATGCGGCGGCCAGCCTGTTCCGCCAGTCCATCACCCTGTCCCGCGATCTGGTGCGCACCCAGGGCGACATTGCCCGCCTGTTGCAATTGCCGGCACCGACCGACACCGAACGCCAGCAGCTGGCCACGCTGCGCGACCGCGCCGCCACGCTGGGCCAGCAGCAGACAGCGATCCTGGCACAGCTTTCGGCCTATCCGCGCTATCGCAGCATTTCGCCCAGCACCACGACGCTGCCCGCGCTGGCGGGCGCGCTGGGGGCCGGCGAAGTCTATTTCAAGCTCATTCTGGTTGGTGAGGATGCCTATGCCCTTGCCGTCGCATCCAACGCATCAGCCGTGCTCAAGGTCGCCGCGCCTGCCAGTGAACTGGGCCAGCTGGTCAAGGCCATCCGCGATACGGTGGTGGTGTTCGATAACGGCCGGCCAACCACCTATCCCTTCGATGCCGCTGCCGCCCGCCGCCTGTACAGCCTGCTGACAGGCCCGGCCGACGGGCCGGTGGCATGGCTGGTGACGGGCAGCCGCCACCTCATCGTCGAGCCCGACGGCCCATTGCTGCAATTGCCATTCAACCTCCTGATTTCAAATGATTATCGCCTTGGCGACTATGCTGTCCGCCTGGCCGACGAGAGCGCCGATGCCTTCGATGCGCGCGGGCTGGCGTGGCTGGGTCGGGATCGCATCATCTCCACCGCCACCTCGCCGCGCGCCTTCATCGATGTGCGCCAGCTGGCGCCCAGCCGGGCGCGCCGTGCCTATCTGGGCCTTGGCGAGAATGCGGTGCCGGCACAGACCCCGATCCCGGCTGGCACGCTGGCTGCCCGCAGCGATTGCGACTGGCCTGTCAGCGAATGGCAACGGCCGATCGCGGCTGCCGAACTCAGGCTGGCCGCCGGTCTGCTGGCCGGCGCCGGCACCGATATCGCCACCGGCACCGGCTTCAGCGACACGGCGGTGCTTGGCCGGGGCGACCTCAAGGACTATCGCATCCTTCACTTCGCCACCCACGGCCTGGTGACGGCGCCGCGCCCCGAATGCCCGGCGCGCCCGGCCCTGTTGACCAGCTTTGGCAGCGGTGCCAGCGACGGCCTGCTCAGCTTCCGGGAGATCTTCGATCTCAGCCTTGATGCCGACACCATCATCTTGTCGGCCTGCGACACGGCAGGCGCTGCCAGCGCCTCGGCCACGCGCGAGGCGGGCATCACAACGGGCGGGAACGTCGCGCTCGATGGCCTGGTGCGCGCCTTTGTTGGCGCCGGCGCGCGGGCGGTGATCGCAAGCCACTGGCCCGTGCCTGACAGCTATGACGCCACAGCTACGCTCATCACCGGCCTGTTCGCCGATGCCGGCCAGGTGAGCGTGGGCGAGGCGCTGCGCCGATCGCAGGTGGCGATGATGGACGCGGCGGCCACCTCGCACCCCTATTACTGGTCAGGCTTTGCCATCATCGGCGATGCAGCCAAGCCGCTGCTTGGCCAGCCGGCCGCGCGACAGGCCGGGCGCTGACCGTCGCGTGGCGGACAGCAGCCGCCTGACCGCCGGGTTCGCCACGCTGCGCCTGGCCATCGGTCAGGCCGGACCCTTGCGCCTGTTCGTCACCGGCCTTGTGCTGGTGCTGGGGTTGCTGGTGGCGCGCTACAGCTGGAACCTGCCGCTGGTGCTGGCAGCCGAGCGCGGCCTCTTTGATGTGCGCGCGGCGTTGACCGCACCGCGGGCCGACCAGGATGATCGCATCGTGCTGGTCGTCTATACCGAGGAAACGCTGGCTGCCACGGGCAAGCGCTCGCCGCTGGATCGCACCATGCTGGCACGCGCCCTCGCCAATCTCGACGCCTTGCGCCCGCGCGCCATCGGGGTGGACATACTGATCGACCAGCCACAGCCTGAGGACCCGGCGCTGGTGGCGGCCCTGAAGGCCGTGAAGACGCCGACCTGGTTCGGCTTTTCCAGCGCGGCCGAGAATGGCGAGTATGTGATGCCCTGGCAGGAGGCCCACATGCGCGCCTTCTTTGCCGGTGTGGCCAGCGCGCCCGTGCGCACCGCCAGCATTCGTCTTGATGTCGACAGCGACAACGCCTGGCGCCAGTGGCCGCGCCCGGCGCAGCAGCCGCCACCGCTGCTGGTGGGCGCCGTCACCGGCGCGCGTGGCTTTGCGTTCCACGAGGGCGCCGTGCGCCTGCGCCAGTCGCGCTTTGCCGATCGCGCCCTGTTTCCGGTGCTCCCCATCGATCTGTTCGGCGATCCCGACACGGCGGCGGCTTTGCGTGAGGCTGTGGCCGGCAAGATCGTGCTGGTCGGTGCGGACCTCCCGGAAGTTGATCGCTTCATCACCCCCTTCACCCGACTGACCGGCACGACAACAGCGGGTGTCGAACTCCACGCCATGCTGATTGCCCAGGCGCTGGACGGGGTGAAGCTGCGACCGCTGGCCCCCGCTGTCATCTGGGGCATGGCGGTGGTTGCGGTATTGCTGGGTGCGCTGACGGGGGGGCTGGATGCCGGCGCCCGCCTGCTGATCCCCTTCGTAGCCTTTGAGGTGGGCCTGCTTGGCTGGCTGCCCTATGAGCTGGCGGCGCGCGGTTTCGATACCCATGGGCTGCCCTGTGCGGGGCTTGGCGTTGGCTGGTTGCTGGCGCTGATGGCGTCCTCGACGCTGGCGCGGATCGTGGGTGCCGAACAGCGCCGCTTCGCGCAGGGGGCGCTGGGCAAATATCTGCCGCGCGATGTCGCCGAACAGATATTGCGTGAACCCGAACGCCTGCAATTGAGCGGGGAGCGCCGGCCGGTGTTCGCGCTGTTCAGCGATATCGAGGGTTTCACCGCCATGTGCCAGAGCCAGCCACCTGAAGTGGTGGCTGCGACGCTGAACGACTATCTCGACACGATGAGCGCGGTGGTGCTGAGGCACGGCGGCACGCTCGACAAGTTCGTTGCCGATGCCGTGGTCGCCTTCTGGGGCGCGCCGATTGCCCGGCCCGACGATGCCGAGCGGGCGCTGGCCTGCGCCATCGAGATGGTGCAGGCAGGCGAACGTTTCCAGGCCGCAACCGCCACACGGCCGGCGATGGGCCGCACGCGGGTTGGCCTGCATTGGGGTGATGTGGTTGTCGGCAATTTCGGCGGCGAGGGCCGGATTCAATACACGGCGCTGGGCGATGCCATGAACGTGGCGGCCCGCCTGGAGGGGGCCAACAAGGCGCTGAAGACGGCAGCGCTTGTCAGCCGGGAAGCCGCCGAACAGGCCGGGCTGGAAAAACTGCGCGCAATGGGCCGGGTGCGGGTGCGCGGCCGCGACAAGCCGGTGGACGTATTCGAGCCGCTGGGCATCGGGGCAGCAGTGGCCGATCCCGAATTCGCGCGGTTGCTGGCGGCGTTCGAAGCCGGAGACACGGCGACCATCACCGCGCTGAAGGCTCGCGCTGCCGCTGCACCGGAAGACAGGGCACTCGCGTATCTGGTAGAACGACTGCGGCTGACAGGCCCGGGAGGGGTTCATGATCTTGATTAGGCAAGCGGTGGGGCGCGGCGCGCGCATCGGTCTGGCGGCGGCGCTGCTGTGCGCCACGTCGGCGCTGGCTGGCCCGCTGGTGGTGCGCGCCGCAGGCCCGTCGGCCGCCCAGTTCCGACCCGGCCAGCGGCTGCCCGATGCACCGCTGACGCTGAAGGCCGGCGATTCGCTGGTCGTGCTCGACGCGCGTGGCACCCGCAGGCTGTCCGGCCCTGGCACCTTCAGCCTGGCGGCGCCCAGTGCGGCCGCCGAGCAGGTCGCCTTTGCCGATCTTCTGGTGCAGAAGCCGGCCCGCCGGGCGCGGATCGGGGCGGTGCGGGCGACCGGTCAGGACCAGGGACCGCCAACGCCGCCGGGCGTGTGGACGCTGGACATCCGCACCAGCGACACGGTCTGCGCGCTCGATCTGGCCAGCATCGCGGTATGGCGCGCCGACACCGCCGCCGCCCAGACCTTCACCGTCACCCGCGACGATGGCGCCCGTGCCAGCCTGCTGTTCGCGGCGGGCCAGGCCGTGGCGGCACTGCCGGCGGCCGTGACCGGCCGAGCCGGCACGCTCGCCATCGCCGGCGGGAAAACGCCGGTGACCCTGACCCTGAAGCCCGTAAATCCGGCCACGGACGTGGAATCGCTGGGCGCGGCCCTTGTTGCGGCTGGCTGCCAGAGCCAGTTCGAGCGGCTGGCGGCGAACACGCTGCAGCCTTGAGTGCCAGGGGCGGGCGGCAGGAACGGGGGGGGGGCGGCCCTGCGCGCGCTGCCTCAATACTGGGCGTTGACGTAGGACCGGATGGGGACGCCGCGACGCAGCGTGAAGCGCACCTTGCGGTTGCGGAAATCAAGGCTGACCCGCCGGAAGCTCGACAGCAGGTCTGACCCCAGGAACAGCGCCGGCTGGTTCGACAGGCCGAACAGTGCGAACGGCGGGGCATCGGCAAAGGCCACCACCACGTTGCTGAGATAGAGGCTGCCGACGCGCACCTCATCCAGCACCATGGCTTCGGCCTTCAGGATCTGCCCCGTCACCGAAATCAGTTCGATGTCGCGCATCGCCTGCGGGCGCCGGTCACCGAACAGGCGGCGGCGCAGCGCGCTGTTGGCCAGGGTGATCTCGCTGCCGGTGTCGATCACGGCAGACACGGCGCGGCCCTTGACCGAGGCCTGGGTGATGATCAGTTGCCCCTTGCGGCGCTTGGCGGTGACCAGGATTTCCTCGCCATTGGCGGCGTAGGGCTGGCGCGAATCCTGCACGGTGATGGTGCGCTTCTCGAAATCCAGCATCAGCCGCTGATCAGCGAGCGCATCGATGCCGATCAGGCCATCGGCACCCAGATGACGCGCAGACAGCGCCGGTGCGGTGATCGGCCCGATCTCCGACTGGCCCAGCGTGAGTGCCGAGACTTCCACCGTTGCCACTTCGGCGGCGCCGGCCATGCCCTGCACCCTGACCGGTTCGCCGGCCGGCAGGCGCAGCCGCAAGGCCAGATTGTCGCTGACCACCGACCGATCCGCACCGGAATCGACCAGGAAGCGGTGCGGGCCGTTGTCGTTGACCTTCACATCAATGAACAGGCGCTTTCTCAGCTGCTCGGCTTCCAGCGCGTCCCCGCTGATCTCCAGATTGTCATCGATGGTGGCCGGCACGATCACCGGCTGCGGCGGCGGCACGGTCGCGCTGGACAGTGCAGTGGCCGTGGTGGCGGCAAGCAGGGGCAGGAACAGGGGCATGGATATAGTTTCTGCCTGTTGGCGGGCGCGCGCAAGGCCCATAAGGACAGGACATGGACAGCAGCGCCGCCATCATCGCCACGGCCACCGGCATCGTCGCGCTGGCCGAGATCGGTGACAAGACGATGCTGCTGGCCGTGCTGCTGGCCGCCCGCTTTCGCCAGCCAGCCCAGGTGATCGCCGGCATACTGCTGGCAACACTGGCCAATCATGCGCTGGCCGCATGGGCGGGGGCGGCGCTGGCTGGCTGGCTTGCCGGCCCCTGGTTTCAACTGGCGGTGGCGCTGGGTTTCCTCGCGATTGCCGGCTGGATCCTGGTGCCCGATGCCATCGCAGAGGCGCCGGCGGCAGCCGGCGGGCAGGCGCTGCGCACCACGGCCATCGCCTTTTTCCTGGTCGAGATTGGCGACAAGACGCAGGTGGCGACGATCGCGCTGGGCGCGCGCTATGGCGACATCGTGGCGGTCACCATCGGCACCACGCTGGGCATGATGCTGGCCAATGTGCCGGCGGTGCTGCTGGGCGAACGCGCGCTGTCCCTGCTGCCGCTCAAATGGGTGCGGCTGGGCGCTGCCGTGCTGTTCGCCGTGCTGGGTCTGGCGCTGCTCGCCAAAGTGCTGCCGGATTTCAGATGATCCCGCGCGCCTTCAGATCGGCCAGCGCATCAGCGTCAAGCCCGAGCAGTTCGCCATAAACCGCATCATTGTCCTGCCCGATGGTTTCGGGTGCCCGCCGCCGCACGCCGCCCGGCGTTTCCGAGAATTTGGGGAAGACATTCTGCATCTTCACCTCGCCCCAGCGCGGATGCGGCACAGCGATGATCGCTTCACGCGCCTTGAAATGCGGATCGTCCAGCATGTCCTGCGGGCGGTAGAGTCGGCCTGCCGGCACGCCCGCCGCGACCATCTTGGCTTCCAGTTCCTGGATGGTCAGCGTGCGGGTCCAGTCTGCGATCAGATTGTCCAGCTCTTCCTGATGCTTGCCGCGGGCGACATGGTTCACATAGCGCGGGTCCTGGGCCAACTCCGGCCGGCCCATGGCAGCACACAGGCGCGCAAACACCGTGTCCTGGTTGGCGCCGATCAGATATTCGCCATCCTTGCAGGGATAGACGTTGGACGGTGCGATGCCCGGCAGCACGGACCCTGACCGTTCGCGGATATAGCCGGACGCCGCATATTCCGGCACCAGACTCTCCATCACCTGCAGCACGGCTTCATAGAGCGCCGAATCAACGATCTGGCCCTTGCCCGTCTGGTGCCGGTGATTGAGCGCGGCGAGCGCGCCCATTGCGCCATAGGTGGCGGCCAGACTGTCGCCGATGGACACGCCCATGCGGCTGGGCGGCCGGTCTGGATCGCCGACGATGGCACGCCAGCCGCCCATCGCCTCGCCGATGCCGCCGAAGCCGGCACGGCTGGAATAGGGACCCGACTGGCCGTAGCCGGACACGCGAACGATGATGAGGCCGGGGTTCTCAGCCATCAGCGTTTCGGGCGACAGGCCCCATTTCTCCAGCGTGCCGGGGCGGAAATTCTCGATCAGGATGTCGGCCCTGGCGATCAGCTGCCGCGCCAGCGCCTGGCCCTCCGCCTCGCGCAGGTTGCATGACACGGCGCGCTTGTTGCGGGCGACAACCTCCCACCACAGCGGATAGTCACCGCGGCCCCAGACGCGCATCGGGTCACCCCCGCCGTTCCCGATTTCGCCCGGTGGTTCCAGCTTGATGACATCGGCACCCATGTCGCCCAGCAACTGCCCGCAGAACGGCCCGGCAATCAGCTGGCCCATCTCGACGACCCTGATGCCCGCCAATGGCCCAGCGTTCGGGCCGATGTTCTCCACGCTCATCGCAAATCCTTATTCGGCCGCGATGGCGATGTGGTGCCACACCGGCGGCTTGGGTGCCGGCAGGCCGGTTTCGGCCTCGCAACGGGCGCGCAGCTCCTCCACAGAGCCGCCGCGGTTGAAGATGGGCGGCTCCGCCGGCTGGGCGGCCGCCAGCTCGGCGCGCAGGGCAGCTGTGGCGGCTTCATCCACCCGGCCTTCGGTATCGGCCACCACGCCATAGGCGCGGGCGCCGGCGACGCTCACCAGGCCCTGGCGGATCTCGAGGCCCACCAGCGCCGGATCGCGTTCCAGCGGGTTGCCCCAGCCGCCACCACCCCAGGTGATGAAGTGGAGGATGTCGCCGGCCTCGACCTCGAGGCTGTCGAGCTTGTTGGCGACGATGGTCTGCGTCCCGTCCGGCTTTTCGAGGATCTTGCGCGCGCGGCTGCCCGGCGCGCCGCCGTTGACGCCCCAGGGATAGGTGAACCAGCGATCGTCGTGGATCGAGACGCTGCCTGGCGCCAGGAAGCGGTAGGACATCAGGATGCCGTTGCCGCCGCGAAACTTGCCGACCCCGCCGGTATCGGCCAGCGCTTCATAGCGTTCGATGCGCAGCGGGAAATAGCGTTCCAGGAACTCGTTGGGCACGTTGGTGAAACCCGGCCACAGCGAGTGGCCATCGGGGCCATCGCCAAACGGCTTGCCGGGGATGCCGCCAAAGCCGATCTGGAACAGCTGGAACCATTCGCCGCTCTTGCCGGGGCGCTGGTCACGGCCCGAGTACATGAGGTGGGGCGAGGAGGAGAAGCCGGCCGCGCACAGGAATTCCGGCGTGCGCTGGCCGAGCAGGGCGCCCAGCAGATCGAAGATGCGGCCCAGCGCATGGGTGCGGCCCGACAGGGCGGCCGGGTAGCGCGGTTTCAGGAGCGAGCCTTCCGGGATCTTCACCTCAATGAGGTCATAGAAGCCATCGTTGAACATGATCTGCGGATCGAAGACCATGATCATGTAGATACCGAAGAACATCTTGAACATGTTTTCATTCAGATAGAAATTGATGGCCGCGTCGGACTGCGGATCAGTGCCGTCGAAATCAAGCACCACCTTGTCGCCAACGCGCTGCATGGTGCACTTGATCTTGTAGGGGCCATAGCCCACGCCATCATCACAGACGAAATCATCGAAGCTCACCTTGTCGGTCGAGACGCTGCTGGCGATCAGCGCCTTCATGGCGCGGTGGTTGCGCGCCAGCAGCGCGTCCATCGCGGCCACCACTTCGTCCTCGCCAAAGCGGGCGCACATCTCGTCGATCCTTCGGGCGGCCACGCGGCACGATGCGATGAGCGCATTCAAGTCCGCCGCGCACCAGTCCGGCTTGCGCGTCTGGTGCATCACCAGCTTGATCAGATCCTCGTTATACTCGCCCTTCCTCCAGATCTTCACCGGCGGGATGCGCACGCCTTCCTCGAAGATGGCGCGGGCATCGATCGGCATGGAGCCTGCAACCTTGCCGCCGATGTCGCTCTGGTGGCCGAACATCGCGGTCCACGCCACCAGCCGGCCTGACCGATACACCGGCAACAGCACCAGCCAGTCGTTCGAATGGCTGATGGCCCCTTCGCAGCTGTAGGGATCGGACAGGAAGATCATGTCGCCTTCCTCGATGGTGCCGTTCCAGCCCTTGAGGAATCCGTCGATGAAGCTGCCGAACTGGCCGACGATCATCTTGCCCGCCGGGTTGGCGATCATCGGGAAGGCGTCACCCTGCTCGCGGATGCCGGGCGACATGGCCGTGCGCACCAGCGTCGCGTCCATCTCGATGCGCGCGTTGCGCAGCGCATTCTCGATGATGTCGAGCGTGACCGGATCGATGGCCTTGGCCACGAACGGCTGCGGGTTGGTTTCGATGATGCGGGCGGGCATGGGCTGGTCCTTAAGGGCCTGGTGTTTCAGGGCTTTCCGGTGTTCGCGCCAGTGTTCGCGCCGGTGTTCGCGCCGGTGTTCGCGAACGTGACGAGGCGGTCGAAGCCGGCGCTCATCACGGCGTCGACGGGCGCTGCCAGCGTGTCGAGTTTCGACTGGGCGGCGCCGGCCACGCGGTAGGTCATGGTGATGCGGCTGCCCATCGGATCGGGTTTGATGGCAATATCGAGCACGGCATTGACCGGCAGGGATTGCAGCGGCCCAAAGCCGCCGTTCAGGCGCAGCAGGGTGGGCGGCATGGCGTTGACCACCCGCGCATGCTCCACGCTGCCGCCTGGCCAGGTTTCGGAAAGCGTGCCGCCGGCCCGCGCATCAAGGCGGAGCATGCCTGGCTGGCCGCTGTAGCTGTGCGCCGGGTCCCACCAGGCCTGCCAGTTGATCACCGCCTTCCAGAGCTGCGCCGGCAGCAGCGGCATCACCGCTTCATTGACCGAGACAAAGCCATCAGGGCGCGCCTCGCGCACCTCCGCCCGGGCAGGCGCCGCCAGGGCCAGCAGGATCGCATTGGCCAGCAGCAGCCAGCCAGCCAGCAGCACGATCCGCCGGTCCAGCCGGCCGGCCATGACCGCGCGGGCGCTGGGCTTGGCGCGAGCCAGCGTCTGGTGTTCAGGCAGATGGCGGGTCATCGGGCCTCCCGTCTCATGCCGGCGTGATCAGCAGGTTGGCGAAATCGTCCACCGTCGCGATATGGCCGTTGTGAACCAGCGTCGTGGAATCCATCTCGGTGATGACCGCAGGGCCCTGCACGATGTCGCCGGCGCGCAGCCTGGCGCGGTCATAGATGGCGGCGGGGCGGGCGGCGCCGTCCATCCACACCTCGTGGTCGCGCACGCGCGAGGCGGTGGGATTGCCGTCACCTTTCCGGATGCGCTCGGCCGAGACATTGGCAGCCTTGCCCAGGGCCACGACGCGGATGTTGACCAGCTCCTGGGGAACCGAAAGATTGAACGTGAACAGGCGCTTGTGCTCGGCATCGAAGCGCTGGGTGAGATCGGCGATGGTGCCGCCGGGCGGCAATGCCAGCGGCACCTCGAACGCCTGGCCGGCGTAGCGCACATCGATCTCGGTGCGGATCTCGACATCGCTGGCCGCCACGCCTTCGGCCACCAGTTCGGCGCGGGTCTGGGCCACCAGTTCCGCGATCACCGCGGCCACATCAGCGTCGTTGGTCTGCGTCACCAGCCGGTTGAAGCTGCGCTGCGCATCGACGCGCAGGCGGGTGGTGGCATCGCCATAGGCGCACAGCACGCCGGGCGAGGGCGGAATGATCACCGGCCACGAACCCATCAGCATGCCCATGGCATTGCCGTGCAGCGGCCCGGCGCCGCCAAAGGCCATCAGCGCGAAATCACGCGGGTCATAACCCTGGCTCACGCTGACCAGCCGCAGCGCGCCGAACATCGTCTCGTTCACGATGGCGATGATGCCCGCGGCCGCTTCCAGCAGCGACAGGCCGAGCGCATCAGCGACGGTCTGCACTGCGCGCCTGGACGCCTCGCGGTCGAGCTTGAAGGCGCCGCCCAGCAGGTTTTCCGGCAGATAGCCCAGCACCACGTTGGCGTCGGTCACAGTGGGCAGCTCGCCGCCCCGGCCATAGGCGGCCGGGCCAGGCACCGCGCCGGCCGATTGCGGGCCGACCCGCAGCGCCTTGGTCAGCTCCGGCACGGTGGCGATGGAGCCGCCGCCGGCGCCAACCGTCTTCACGTCGAGGCTCGAAGCGCGGACCGTGAGGTGCCCGACACTCGTTTCGCGGCGCAGGCGCGGCTGATAATCCTCGATCAGGGCGACATCGGTGGAGGTGCCGCCCATGTCGAGGGTGAGCACGTTGGGGAAACCGGCGTTCCTGGCGATCCACACCGCGCCCGCCACGCCGCCGGCCGGGCCGGACATCAATAGGTTCACCGGCGCGGTCCGGCTCTTCTCCGCCGACATCAAGCCGCCGTCGGAGCGCAGCAGGTTCAGCTTGGCCGGCGTCCCCCAGTCTTTCAGGGCATTCTCGAGATTGCCGACATAGCGTGACACGGTGGGCCGCACGGCGCTGTTGGCCACGGTGGTGAGCGCCCGCTCATATTCCTGCATCTCGGGCAGGATGTCGGCAGACAGCGAAACCGGCAGTCCGGGCAGTTCCTCGGCACAGATCTCGGCGATGCGGCGCTCGTGCGCATCGTTCATGTAGCTGTTCATCAGGCAGACGGTGATGGCCTCCACCTTCTCGTCCGCCAGCCGCTTCAGGCTCTGGCGCAGCGCTGCCTCGTCGAGCGGGCGAACGATTTCGCCATCAGCGCCGATGCGCTCTGCGGCTTCGATGGTCGCCTCCAGCGGTGCCATGGGCGTGGGTTTCGGCCAGACGATCCAGGCCGCAAGGCCGCCCGGAACCAAGCTGCGGGCGATCTGCAATATGTGGCGATAGCCTACGGTGACGATCAGGCCGACGCGGGCGATCTTGTGCTCCAGCACGGCATTGGTGGCGACCGTGGTGCCGTGCAGGAACATCGACAGGTCGCCGGAAGATATGCCGGCCTTGGCGGCCAGCTGGCGGGCGCCGGCGACCACCGCTTCGGACGGATCATGCGGAGTGGACGGCACCTTGTCGCGCACGGCGCGGCCGGTCGCCTCGTCGATGACGATCAGATCGGTGAAGGTGCCGCCGACATCGACGCCCAGTCTGTAACTCACGTGCTTGCTCCGGTGGGAATGGGTCTGGCCACGAAGTCCCCCGCCTTGCCGGCCCGGCTGGGCAGCGCCCGGCCCATGACGGTGGCAAACCAGCGATTGGCGTCCAGCGTGGTGTCAAGATCATAGCCGGTGGCGATGCCGGACCGGCCGAACAGGTAAAGCAGTTCCTCGGTGCCGACATTGCCGGCCGCACCCGGCGCGAACGGGCAGCCGCCCAGACCACCGAGCGCCGAATCGAAGGTGCGGCAACCCGCAAGATAGCCTGCCCAGGCGTTGGCCGGGGCCAGTCCGCGCGTGTCGTGCAGGTGGAGGCGGATGGGGATGGGGGCGATGGCCTCGATCACCCGGGCGGTGAGGTCACCCACCTGGCCGGGTACACCCACCCCGATCGTGTCGGCCAGCGCGATCTCCTGCGCGCCGGCATCGGCCATGCGCCTGGCGAGATCGATCACACGGTCTGCCGGCACCGGGCCTTCATAGGGGCAACCGAAGGCAGCGCTGATCGTCAGCTGCGCGAACAGGCCGGCGGCACGCGCCTTTTTCAGCATGGCGCTGTTCGCGGCGACACCGTCGGCGATGGTCTGGCCCTGGTTGACAATGCCGAAGCTGTCGGTGGCGACCAGCACGCAGCCAGCTTCATCAAGCGGGCGGGCGGCGTCCTGTGTGGCGATGGCCCGGTCCACCCCGCGTTCGTTCAGGCACAGGCCGATGAAGCGCACGCCGGGCGCGGCCGGCAGGCCAGCAATGACCGCTTCGGCATCGGCCATCTGCGGCACACGGCGCGGATTCACGAAGCTGGCCACCTCGATCCGGCGGGCACCCATGGCCACCAGTCGCTCCACAAGCGCCAGTTTGCTGGTGGTTTCGACCAGATTCGGTTCATTCTGGAGGCCATCCCGGGGGGAGACCTCGACGATCGTGACCGGATCGGTGAGAGTGGGGGCAGACATGGGGTTTTGTATACAAAGCTGGGGCTGGCCTGTATAGACGGCCTGGCAGGAGAAACATGTGATGGGCGGTGTGGCGCAGGCCGATTACGCGGCGGCCGGTTTTGGCCAGGGGCTGCAGCCAGGCGCACGACCGGCGCTGTTGATGATCGATTTTGCCCGCGCCTATTTCGATCCGGGGTCGCCCTTGTTTGCCAATGTCGGCCATCTGCGGGACACCGCGGGCCAGCTGCTGGACACGGCGCGGCGCTGCGCCGTCCCCATATTACACACACGGGTCGAATATGAACCCGGCGGGGCCGATGGCGGCGTCTTCTACCGCAAGATCGCTGCCCTCAGGCTGTTCGACCGCGGCAGCCCGATGGGCGACTTCGAGCCGCCGCTGCGGCCGCTGCCCGGCGAGACCGTGATCACCAAGCAATATCCGTCCGCCTTCTTCGGCACGGATCTCGACGTGCGGCTGAAGGCTGCGGGCATCGACACGCTGGTGATCGCCGGCCTGTCGACGTCGGGCTGCGTGCGCGCCTCGGCGGTGGATGCCATCTGCCATGGCCATGTCCCGCTGGTGGTGCGCGACTGCGTGGGCGACCGGCTGGCGCAGGTGCACGAAGCCAATCTGTTCGATCTCGCCGCCAAGACCGCCGAGATCGTCAGCCTTGATAAAGCAATCGCCTATTTCGAAGGACTTGCGGCCCGGAAGGCGTGAAGCGCGCGGCGGATATGGGCGGCCATCACGGCCCGCGCCCATTCCGCATCGCGGGCGGCAAAGGCCTGGATCAACTGGCCATGCTCGTGCGCCGACCGCTCCAGATCGGACCGGTCATAGCGGGTGGCGGTGCGACGCACGATCGGCTGCTCGACGAGGCCGGCCAGCATCGTGGCCAGCCGCGCCGAGGCTGAGGCGTTGATGACGAGGTCGTGAAACTGCCGGTTGCCAGCGAGAAAGCCGGCAACATCAGGCTCCGGCGCTGTGATCGCCGCCTCGATCCGGGCATTGCAGTCCTTCAGCGCCGCCAGCCCGTCGGCGGTCATCCGGGTCGCGGCACGGGCAGCGGCGTGGCCTTCCAGCATGGCCCGCAACGCAAACATCTCCGCCACGTCATCGACATCCCAATCCGCGACCACCAGCCGCCCGCCAGGGGTGCGCACCGCATAGAGCTCGGCCTCCAGCCGGCGCAGCGCGTCCCGTATGGGGGTGCGTGACACCCCGACGATATCGGCCAGGGCCTCCTCCCGCAGCGGCGTCCCGGGGCTGGCATCGCCGGACAGGATCAGGCCGCGGATTTCGGCATAGGCTCGGTCGGCGGCGCTGCTGCTCATCGAACTGTCCGACCCTTCCACGGCCTGTGTGCATGCGTGTTGCAATTTGGTTACGGCGCTCGCTCATCGCGGCGAAATGGACGAATGCCGGCTTGCGTTCGGACGGTTTTGTATACAATAGGTCTGCCGCTGGCCACGGGAAAGTGGCGTGCTGGCGAATGGGGAACGGGGAAATGCGGGAAGATCGTGTCCAGATGGTGCCAGCGCGTGAGCGCGGCGTGACGGCGGGGTTGACTGGCGCGGTGGCGCGCTGCCGCCGCGTGGCGGGGTTGCTCCTCGGCGTGTCCCTGCTCGCAGCCGGACCGGCGCTGGCCCAGCAGACTGCCGAAACAGACACCGATTCGGGTGAAATTCTGGTGACGGCGCGGCGATCCGCAGAGCGGCTGATCGATGTGCCGGCGACCGTTTCGGTGATCACGTCGGAAACGCTGGCGGCCACAGGCACGTTCCGCAGCCAGGAGCTGCTGCAACTGACGCCTGGCGTCACGATCGTGTCCGGAACGGCGGAGGCCGGTGACACCCAGATCAACATCCGCGGCCTCAACGGCGCCCGCGATGCCGAAAGCTCTGTGGCCCTGGTCGTCGATGGCATCCTCAAGACCAACACGGCGCAGCTGAACCAGGTGCAGGGCACGCTCAGGCAGGTCGAAGTGCTCAAGGGCCCGCAGGGCGCGATCTATGGCCGCAATGCCGCCGCTGGCGCCATTGTCATGTCGACCATCCTGCCGGGCGATCGCTGGACCGGGGCGGTGCGCGCCAATTATGGCGAGCTGGGCACCGGGCAGGCCTTTGCCCATGTCGCCGGGCCGGTGACCGACAGCATCGGCGTCGTGCTCTCCGCCAATTACCAGACCACGGATGGCTTCTGGCGCAACGAGTTCCTGAACAACGCCAAGGTGGTGGACGATCAGGAGAATTATGGCTTCGATGGCCGGGTGGTCGCCAAGCTGGGTGATGCCACCACGCTGGACGTCAAGGGTCGCCATGCCCGGCTGACCGGCGCATCGATCAACTTCAACGCCAGCTTCCACCTGCCCAACTTCGCCGGCGTGAACCCGGCCTTCTACGAGAATGTGAACGACCGGCAGTTCCGCTATTACGGCAACATCCGTCCGACCAACGAGCAGACCACCTGGGAAGCCTCGGCCCGGCTTGAGCATGATTTCGGCACCGGCAAGCTGACCGGCTGGCTGCTCTATTCCGATGTCGACCAGTCGCTCACCGCCGATGGGACCTCTGCCGATTTCGCCCGCTACACCTTCCCCGGTGCGACGCCGGCCAGCGTGGCGGCGTCGAACCGCTGCTTTGCCACCACCGCGGCGCTGACCGGCTATCCGCTGGCCGCGCCGACCTTCATCGGCCAGACGCCGGTGCCGTTCATCTTCGATCCGGCCACCGGCTCGACCTTCGGCGCCTACAGCCCGACCACCTGTGATGGCACCCAGTTGCAGACCCGCAAGCAGAAGGATGTCTCGGCCGAAGTCCGCTATGCCTCCACCACCGGTGGCCCGATCGACTGGTCGGTCGGCCTTTATTATCTCAATATCGACCGTGAGACGGGTGTGAGCCTGGGTGCCGATCTGGGCCAGGGCGTGCTGCCCACTCTGTACAACGGCCCGGGCAGCACGAACCCGACCAGCCAGCTGTTCAACGACCGGTTCCGCACCGATGTCTATGCCGCGTTCGGCAACATCGACTGGAAGCCGGTTGACCAGCTCACGCTGGGCGTGGCGCTGCGCTATGACATCGAACGGCGGCGGGCGGAGAATCTGGTGCCCTTCGTCACTGATCCGATCACCGGCGGACCGATCAATCCGGGCCAGGCCGGTGGCCCGATCCCGCCGGCCGCCAACACGTTCAAGCAGTTGCAGCCCAAGGTGACGCTGACCTTCAAGCCGAACGACGATACCGCGCTGTTCGCCAACTGGGGTGTGGGTTTCAAGGCGGGCGGTTTCAACAACCAGGGCTCGGCCGCCATCGTGAACAACAATTTCAACAACGGCGTGACCCCCGGCACGATCAATGCCGGCGTCACCATCAACGACCAGTATCGCCTGGAACGGTCGAGCGCGTTCGAAGCCGGCATCAAGGGCAGCCTGCTTGATGGCCGCATCACCTATGATCTGGCCGGATACTACACCCAGGTTCGCGACATGCAGTTCTTCGAATTCTTCGTCGGCGGCTTCGGCCTGCTGCGTGTCGTGTCGAACATCGACCGGGTCGACATCTGGGGCGGCGAACTCAACCTGACCGCGAAGATCGTCGATGGCTGGACCATCTTCGGATCCGGCAACGTGACCGGCAGCGAGATCAAGCGCAACGCCAGCCGGCCCGACACGGTGGGCAACAAGAGCCCCTATACCGCCGATTACACGCTCAACGTCGGCACCCAGCTCAGCCTGCCGCTGAACGATGCGCTGAAGGCCAATTTCCGCGCCGATTACCGCCTGACCGGCCCGACCTGGTTCCACAGCGTGCAGGACCAGGAAAAGCCGACCCTGTTCAGCGGCCTGCTGCCGATTTCGGCGCTGGGGCTGCCGGCGGTGGTGGGCAACGCGCGGTATGATGTGACGCGGCGCGACGCGTTCGGCATCGTCAACCTGCGCGCCGGCATCGAGGGCAGGAACTGGACGGCGACCGTGTTCGCCAACAACCTGCTCGACAAATTGTGGCTGAACGAGGTGATCCCCGCCATCGAATTCGGCGGTTCCTTCATCTCGCCGGGCCAGCGCCGGGTGATCGGTGCAGAATTGGGCTTCCGCTTCTGAATTGGCAGTGTATGTGACGTAACACTGGCCACCTCCCCCCGGGGTTGGTCAGCATGGCGGGGAGGGCCCGCCCGGCCCGCCGCTCCACCCCCACCCAGGAGCGGCGGGCCGCTTGCGGCCCCCGCGAGCAAGTAGCACTGCGGCGGGCCGCTTGCGCCCCGCGCGAGCAAGGTGCATTGCGGCGGGCCGCTTGCTTCATGGGCTCGCCGCAAAATCAGGCCTAAAGTTCGGGCGGGCCGGATTTCAGGAAAAGTTGAAGCTGATCGAGATGCGCTCGCTGCGGGCGGCGTTGGGAAGCACCTCGTGCCGCAACCAGCTTTCCCACAGCAACAGCGTGCCTGGCGCCGGCGTCACGTGGACAAAGGTGCGCTGCGCTTCGGGCGCATCGGCGGTGCGCGGCGGCGCGTGCATGAACAGCGGCAGGCGCGGATCCTCGAATCGGATGGCGCCGGCACCATCGGGCACCTCCACGTACAATGTGCCCGACATGATGCTGTGCGGGTGGATATGGCCGCTGTGGCCGCCGCCCGGCCTGAGGACATTGACCCACAGACTGTCCAGCCTTGGCTTGCGCCCCGCAAGATCAAGATGGGCTGCCATGGCGAACAGGCTGGCCTGCTTCACCAGCCAGCGCGCCAGCGAAGCGAAGGCCGGATCGCGCGCCGGCAGGTCATTCAGGGAGGCGTAGCTGGTGTAGCCACGGTAGTGATGCGCCCGGCACCAGCGCCGGCCGGCGGCATCGTCAACAGCCAGGCTGCGGGCGCTGTGGGCCAGTGCAGCCAGCAACCCGGCATCGTCGAGACGCGCCTGCCAGAGCGGCGTGGGAAACAGCAGCGAGATGGCCATCATCGCGCCATGAACCGCCGCGCCGGGCGATGCAAGCCGGCAAGACCGCGGCCGTTAACCACCCTGACCGCACTGGGCCGTGCGGCCACCAGCATGGGAAAGGGTGTGCAGCATGAAGTTCGGAGCGGTTGCCTTCTTGCGTGTCTGCCGCCTGTCGCGGGGGTTGAGGCTTCGCGTCCTGGCGGCCATGCTGGCCCTGGCGCAGGGCAGCGGTGTCCTTGCGGCCCAGGCCATCGTGATGACCAGGGACAATATGGCTGCCGTGCTGGCGGCCGTGAAGCCGGGCGATACCGTGCGCCTGGAAGGCGAGTTCCGCGACCGCTTCTTCATCCGCGATCGCGACTTTGGCGGCGTGACCTTCGACGCCAGCCGGGCCGTGCTGCGCAACGGGATGCGGCTGCAGCGCGTCCACAACCTGCACGTGGTGGGGGGCACCTTCTATTCACCCGGCATCGGCGATGCCATCCGTGTCGAGCACAGCAGCCACATCAGCTATGCCGGCCTGACCATCTTCGGGGATGGCAACCGGCTGGGCGCCGGGGCGAGAGTGCTCGATTCATCGTTCGTGACGCTGCGTGACAGCCTGTACGAAGGCCTGCGCAATGGCGCCATCTTCGGCCGAACCACTGACAGCATTTCCGTGCGCAACCACTTTGCCAACGGTGGCGAGGACGGGATGAAGATCGCCGACAGCCACCGCATCATCCTGTCGCACAATATCTGCACCGGCTTTGCGCCGCTGCCGGGCTATCATGCCGATTGTCTGCAATTGTGGAGCATGCCGGACCGGCCCCTGCAGACCGACATCTACCTGTTGAACAATTATGCCCACGGGCCGCAGCAAAGCTTCGTGTCGTTCACGCCAGTGGCGCTCAGCGGCATGCGCCTGACGTTCGCCGGCAATTATGCGGCCACCACCACCGGTCACACCATCACCTGCAACGGCTGCACGGACAGCGTGTTTCTTGACAACACGTTGGTGATCCTGCCCGCCGCGCGCTGGGGCGCGGTGCTCAAGGTCAACCAGGCCAACAGCAGCAACCGTGTCGCCAACAACAGCTATTTCGACCTGCGCGGCCGGTTTGACGCGCCGCTGCCCGATCATGTCTTTTCCGATCTGGTGCCCAGCATCGCCGGGCAGGTCGGCAGCCGTTGGGACGATCGCAGCTTTGGCTTGAGGGCGACGGCGTCCGTTCCGGAACCAGACAGTTGGGCGCTGCTGCTGGCTGGCTTCGGGCTGGTCGGCGGCGTCCTCAGGCGGCGGCGGGTGGTGGCTCCAGCCGGCGCTGCATGAGGACGATGTCGAGCCGTCGGCCGAACTTTTCTCCCACCTCGCGCAGCAGGCCGGCGCGTTCGAACCCGCAGGCGGCGTGCAGGCCGATGGACGCTTCATTGCCGGCATCGCCGATCACGGCCACCAATTCCCGAAAGCCGGTGCGGCGCGCGGCGTCGATCACCGCCATCAGCAATGCATTGCCGATTCCGGTGCGCTGCGCATCGGGAGAGACATAGACGCTGGTCTCGCCGCAGAAGCGGTAGGCAGCACGGTCACGGAACTGGGTGACATAGGCATAGCCATCGACCTGGCCCATGGTGACATGCACCAGCCACGGCCAGCCGTGCGCCTTGACCTTCATCAGCCTGGTGGCCATTTCGGCCGCGGTCGGCGGTTCCACTTCAAAGCTGGCCGTGCCGGTCAGCACGGCCGGCGCATAGATGGCGGCCAACGCGGCGGCGTCTTCCATGCGGGCGGGCCGGATGCTCACAGCACCGCCAGCGCCGTTTCGGCCGGACGCGCCAGCCGGATGCCCCCAGGGCCGATCACCACCGGCCGGTTGATCAGGATCGGATCGGCCAGCATGGCGGCGAGGATGGTGGCATCATCGGCATCCGGCAGGCCGCGGTCCTCTGCCGTGGTGCCGCGCGTGCGCAGCAGGGCCTTGGCGCCGCCCACTGCGGCTGCAACCCGGGCCAGCGTGGCGGCGTCGGGCGGAGTCTTCAGATACTGAACCACTTGCACATCGTGGCCTGCCGCGCGCAGCAAGGCGAGGGCATTGCGCGATGTGCCGCATTGGGGATTGTGCCAGATGGTGATGCTCGCCATGGCCCCGGCCCTGTTGCCCCTTGATCCTGTCCCTGCACCCCGCCCGGCTTCGTCAGCCTGTGCGGGCAAGCATGAAGTCTGGCATGGCGCGGCGGCCCAAGTCCAGCGGCAGCAGGCGACCAGTTTTGGCAGGGTGGTGGCGCCCTCGCACCCGCGACAGCTTGACCTTTCGGGTGCTGGTGGCAGGGGTGGCATGTCGCATTCTGGGGAGGGAACAGATGGCAGGGCCGCTCAAGGGTATCAGGGTGATCGAGCTGGCCGGGATCGGGCCAGGGCCATTCTGCGGCATGATGCTGGCCGATCACGGGGCCGAGGTGATCCGCGTCGACCGGCCCGGCGCCCGGATTGATGCGCGTGATCCGCTGCTGCGTGGCCGGCGGGTGATCGGTGTGGACCTGAAGAGCGCCGAGGGCCGCGCGCTGGTTCTTGATCTCGTCAAGTCCGCCGACGCGCTGTTCGAAGGCTTCCGCCCCGGCGTCACCGAGCGGCTGGGGCTGGGGCCGGCCGAGTGCCATGCGGTCAACCCCGCCCTTGTCTATGGCCGCATGACCGGCTGGGGCCAGTTCGGGCCCTATGCCCAGGCGGCCGGGCACGACATCAACTACATCGCGCTGGCCGGCGCGCTGCACGCCTATGGCCGCGCCGGCGACAAGCCGACCCCGCCGATCAACATGGTCGGCGATTTCGGCGGCGGCGGCATGATGCTGGCCTTCGGCATGGTGAGCGCGCTGCTGCACGCCAGGACGTCGGGGCAGGGCCAGGTGATCGATTGTGCGATGACCGATGGCGCCGCGGCGCTGATGGCGATGATCTGGGGCTTCCGCGCCAACGGCATCTGGCAGGATGCGCGCGGGGTCAACCTGCTCGATACCGGCGCGCACATGTACGACACGTACGAATGCGCCGATGGCAAATATATCAGCGTCGGCAGCCTGGAGCCGCAATTCTATGCGCTTCTGCTGGAGAAGACCGGCCTGAAGGACGATCCGGATTTTGCCGCGCAGATGGACAACGCCCGATGGCCGGCCCTGAAGGCGAAGCTGACGGCGCTGTTCCGGTCGAAGACACGCGAGCAGTGGTGCGACCTGATGGAGATGAGCGACGTGTGCTTCGCCCCGGTGCTCAGCATGGAGGAAGCGCCCAACCATCCGCACAACGCCGCGCGCGGCACCTTCGTGGAAGCCGATGGCGTGATGCAGCCGGCGCCCGCGCCGCGCTATTCGGCGACCATCACCGACAAGCCGCGCATGACACGCACCGCCGACACCGACGCCATTCTTGCCGAGCTGGGCTATGGCGCCGGCAAGGTGGATGCGTTGAAGGCTGCCGGGACGGTCAAGTGAGCGAGACGCACTGAGGCCGCGTGGCAGAACGGGCGCCCTTTGCCACCTTCTGGGAAGCGTCGCGCGGCCGGCTGCATGCGCAAGCCGCATCGGCCACGCGCAGCCCGTTCGCGCGCGACCGCGATCGCATCATCCACAGTGGCGCCTTCCGCCGCTTGCGCTACAAGACACAGGTGTTCGTGGCGCCCGATGGCGACCATTTCCGGGTGCGGCTGACGCACAGCCTTGAGGTGGCGCAGATCGCCCGCAGCCTGGCGCGCGCGCTGCAGGTGGACGAGGATCTGACCGAGGCGCTGGCGCTGGCGCACGATCTGGGGCACCCGCCGTTCGGCCATTCGGGCGAAGAGGCGCTGGAACGGGCGATGGCGCCGTGGGGCGGCTTTGACCACAATGGCCACGCACTGCGCATCGTCACCCGGCTGGAGGTGCGCTATCCCGGCTTCGATGGGCTCAACCTGACGTGGGAGACGCTGGAAGGACTGGCCAAGCACAACGGGCCGATCTTCGAACCCGGCTGGGCGCTGGCCGGCGTGGACGCGGTCTGGCCGCTCGACCTTTCGCGCCATGCCGGACTGGAAGCGCAGATCGCCGCCATTGCCGACGATATCGCCTATGACAATCACGACCTCGACGACGGGATAAGGGCAGGTTTGTTTTCCATCGAAGATATAACCGAAAGGGTTCCTTTTGTCGCCGATTGCTGGGCCGCGGTGATCCGGCGCTGGCCCGGGGTTTCGGCGCGCCGGCGGCTGGTGCCGGAACTGGTGCGCGAACAGATCGGGCGCCTGGCGAGCGACCTGATCGCCACCACGCGAGCGCAACTGGACGCGATCGACGCCCGTTCGGTCGAGGATGTGCGGGGCGCCGGGCGCACGCTGGCCGCCCTGTCGCCAGCCCTGGCCGGCGAGGTCCGGATACTGAAGGATTTCCTGCGGGCGCACATGTACCGGGCGCCGGCGGTGGCGCGACTGCGCGATCCATCGGAAGCGGTCGTGGAAGGCCTTTTCGCCGCCCTGCATGATGATCCGGCGCGCCTTCCCGGCGACTGGGCGGCGACCTGTCCGGCGGGCGAGCCGGCCCGGGCCCGGCACGTTGGCGATTTCGTGGCAGGCATGACCGATCGTTATGCCCTGCGCCTGTATGAGCAACTGGTGGGGCCTTCGCCCTTGCCCAACGAACTGATAACATGAGTGAGATGGTGACATGAGCGAGGTGCACGGGACGGTCGATCCACGCTTTGAGCGGGTACGCGAGACACTGGCGCAGTCGCTGGCCAGCGGGCAGGACCTGGGCGCCAGCTTTGCAGCGACACTGAACGGTGAGCCGATCATCGACATCTGGGGCGGCTGGGCCGTTGCCGGGCGGACGCGGCCCTGGGAGCGGGACAGCATCGTCAACGTCTATTCCACCACCAAGACGATGACCGCGCTGACAGCCCTGTGGCTGGCCGACCGGGGGGAGTTGCGCTTCGAGGAGACGGTGGCGCATTACTGGCCGGAATTTGCCGCGGCCGGCAAGGCGAAGGTCACCGTGGCGCAGTTGATGAGCCATGCCGCCGGCCTGTCGGGCTTCCACGAGCCAATGCAGCCGGCCGATCTGTATGACTGGGATCTGGTCACCAGCCGACTGGCGGCCCAGGCGCCGTTCTGGGAGCCGGGTACCGCGCCGGGCTATCACGCGGTGACCCAGGGCTATCTTGTCGGCGAAGTGGTGCGGCGCATCACCGGCCAGTCATTGGGCAGGGTGTTTGCCGAACATCTCGCCGGGCCGCTGGAGGCCGATTTTCATATCGGGTTGGATGCCGGGCACGATCACCGGGTTGCCGATCTGGTGCCGCCGCCCCAAGGTGCCTCCATCAGCGACGGCCCGCAATCGGCGCTGGCAAAGAACATGGCGACCAACCCGCCGATCAACCCGCTGGAAACGCGCACCCGCGCTTGGCGCGCAGCCGAGATTCCCGCGGCTGGCGGCCATGGCAATGCGCGCAGCGTGGCCGCCGTGCAGACGCTGGTGGCCAATGGCGGCGTGGCTGGCGGCACGCGCCTGCTCAGCGAGGCCGGCGTGCGCCGCGCGCTTGAATTGCAGATCGAGGGGCACGACCAGGTGCTGAACATGCCGGTGCGCTATGGCCTGGGCTATGGCCTGGCTGGCCCGACACGCCCGATGCCCAACCCCAACACCGTGTTCTGGGGCGGCTATGGCGGCAGCCTTGTGGTGTGCGACATGGATCTGAAGTTGTGCATGTCCTACGTGATGAACAAGATGGCTGGCACGACGGTGGGCGACATGCGCGCCGGCATGCTGATGGCCGGCGTGTGGGGAGCGCTGTTGTCATGAAGGCGCTGGCTGTTGCCTTGGCGCTGCTGGCGGCGCCGGCGGTTGCTGCGGACGCGGCGCACACGCGCGCACTGGCCGCAGGATACAAGGCGGCCTTCCTCTGCTCAGGGCGCTGGAACGCCGGGCAGGATGTGGCCTCCATCACCCGTGATGACCTGACGGGCATATACCGCGAGGTGCAGCCGCTGGTGACTGACCTGCCAGCGACCATCGATGAGGCATCACGAACCGTATCGGTAAAGTTTTCCGATACGCTGCCGCCGCGCCTGGCGGTGTGGCGGCCCTTGCTCGGCTGTACACAGCTGCCACCTGGTGCCGGACCAGTGGCTGCAGCAGCGGTGCCGCGTCTGACACCCGATCTGACGGTACCCGATCTTGCCACCAGCGATGCACGGTCCTGGCCGCTGGGCGATGCCAACGCCGTGCAGAAGCTGCGTGGCCGGCGCCAGCGGGCAGCGCTGGACAATGTGGTGCAAGCGGCCTTCTCGCCAGCCTATCGCAGCGACAGGACGACGGCTGTCATTGTGCTGAAGGGCGGGCGCATCGTTGCCGAACGCTATCGCGATGGCTGGACCATGCACACGCCGCAGCGCACGTGGAGCGTGGCCAAGTCGCTGACGGCAACGCTGGTCGGGCGGGCGGTGCAGTTGGGGCTGGTGGACGTGAATGCGCCCGCGCCAGTGCCGGCCTGGGCTGCCCCCGGCGACCCGCGCGCCGCGATCAGCTGGAACCAGCTCCTGCGCATGAACAGCGGCCTGTGGACCGCTGGCCCCGGCAACCGCACCGACGAGGTGTATCTGGGCGGGGCCAGCGTGGTCCAGACGGCCGCCACCATGCCGCTGGAGCATGCACCGGGCACGCACTTCAACTACAGCAACAATGATATCATGCTGGCGGCGCTGGCGCTGTCACGCACGTTGGGGCAGGGCGCGCTGGCCTTCCCGTTCACCGAACTGCTGTGGAAGGCCGGCTTGACCCGGACCACGCCGGAAACCGACTGGCGCGGCGATTTCATCCTGTCGAGCCAGGTGTGGATGACGGCCCGCGATCTTGCGCGGCTGGCGCTTCTCTATCGCAACGGTGGTCGGGCCGGTGCGGACGGGCGCGGCGAACAGCTGCTGCCCGTCGACTGGGCGGCCTATGTCGAACGGGCAGATGGCGCCCAGCCGGCCAACCTGGCCAGCGGCGGACCCGGCTATGGCGCCGGCTTCTGGCGCTGGGGCAACCAGGCCGGTTTGCCGGCCGGCACCTACGCGATGAACGGCAACCGCGGCCAATATGCGGTGATCGTGCCGGCGGCGGACGTGATCGTGATCCGCCGCGGCTTTGACCATATTGGCGCCGGGTTCGATATGCCGCGCTTCGCAGCGGATGTGCTGGCGGCACTAAAATCACCAAATAGGTGATAAATGGCTTGACTAGCGTAACGCTTTCGGTTATCAATGCGGCATGCCTGCGGAATCGGCTCCGGAACGGGGCCTGGCCAAGACGGCTGTCCGCACTGCCGATGGGCAACCGTAACAGCGACTGGGAGAGCCATGCCGGATACCGGATTGGAAACGCGCGCTGGCAACAGCAAGCGCAACCGCAATGGTGAGCGCCGGCGCCTTGGCTCGCGCCAGGCGCGGGCGCTGCTGGGCACGCGCCGGGACCGGGCGGGGTTCCTTGACCTGCTGGCCCGGCACGGCGATCCGGCCATGGCGGCTGACCGGTTGGGCCTGCCACTGATGCTGCTCTATGGCCACCGCGATGCCGATCCGGCCTTTGCCGCCGAATGGCAGGCAGCCATGGGCTATGCCTGGGAACAGGTGGAGGGCAGGGTGCTGGCAGCGCTGTTGAAGCGGCTGGACCAGGAGATTGCCGAGCCGGCCGGCAAGGCTGGCGTGCTCGATTCCCGGCTGGCGCTGGCGATCGTGAGCGGGCGCGAAAAGCCGGTGAAGCGGGCTGGGGGGCCAGCCGCCGACGGGGCTGGCGTGGCGCGGCTGCGTGCAGAACTGCAGGCGCTGGCCGCAGGGCAGGATCCGCGCCCCAACTGATGGTCTCGGCGCCTGGAAGCGCATCTGAAACAGTGAAGACAGCAGCCGGACCGGGGGCGTCGCGGCACTGACCAGCCGTGCGCCGTGCACCCGTGCACTGCCATGGCGCCGGGAGTGCAGCATGGATGACGACGCCGGGCGCCAGTCCCTGCTGGATATATTTCGCGCCCAGCCGCCCAGGGAGCAGCGGAGCCTGCTGCGCCGGCATGGCACCGCACGCCTGGTTGCCGCCCTGTCGGGCCGGGGCAGCCTGCGGCCCGATCAGCGGCCGCCAGCGGGCGAATGGACGATCTGGGTGGTGTTGGCCGGGCGCGGCTTCGGCAAGACGCACGCTGGCGCCGAATGGGTACATGATCTGGCCGGCGCGGCGCGGCGGCGCTTTGCGCTGGTGGCACCGACGCTGGACGTCGCGCGCACCGTGATGGTGGAAGGCGAATCCGGCCTGCTCGCCCGCGTGCCGCCGGGCCTTGCTGTCACCTGGCAGCCGCACGCCAAGCGGCTCCTGTGGAGCAACGGCAGCGAGGCGCGGATCTTTTCGGGCGCCGAGCCGGACGGGCTGCGCGGCGGCCAGTTCGATTTTGCGTGGGGCGACGAATTCGCCCACTGGCCGCGCGGGGAGCAGATGGTGATGAACCTGCAGATGGCGACCCGGCTTGGACTGCGGCCGCGCATTCTGCTGACGACGACTCCGTTGCCGCTGGCCTGGCTGAAAGCGCTGATCGCCCAGCCCGGTGTGGTGGTGACCCGTGGGCACACGCGGGACAACGACGCCAACCTGCCGCGCGGTTTCGTGGCACGGCTGGAGGCACGCTTTGGCGGCACGTTGACTGGCCGGCAGGAACTGGCCGGCGAGATTGTGGACGATAATGAAGGTGCGCTGTGGACCCGGGCGCTGATCGAACGGGTGCGCGGCGATGCGCCGGCCGATCCGGTCCGCGTGGTGGTGGGGGTGGATCCGCCGGCCGCTGGCGGCACCTGCGGGATCGTGGTGGCGGCGCTGGATGCCGCAGGCCATGCCCATGTGCTGGAAGATGCCAGCGTGGCCGGCCAGCGGCCCGAACAATGGGCGCGCGCGGTGGTGTCGGCGGCAGACCGCTGGCAGGCGGACCGCGTCGTGGCCGAAGTGAACCAGGGCGGCGCCATGGTGACGGCAATGCTGAAATCGGTCGATGTCGCGCTGCCGGTGCTGTCGGTGCGCGCCGCGCGCGGCAAGGTGGCCCGGGCGGAACCGGTGGCGGCGCTTTATGCCGAAGGGCGGGTCTTTCATGCCGGCGTGTTTCCGGCCCTGGAAGACCAGCTGTGCGGCCTGCTGGTGGATGGCCGCTATGCGGGGCCGGGCGCCTCGCCCGATCGGGCCGATGCCTGTGTGTGGGCGTTGACCGCGCTGTTGCTGGGTGACCGGCTGGGGCCACCCGGCGTCCGCCACGTTTGAACCATGAAGGGAATTGCCATGCGCTTGCCGTTCCTGCGGACCAAGGCGGCCGCCGAGCCGCAAGGCCGGAAGGCCGATCCGGGGCCCCGGCCTGTCATCCCGAGCTGGGCCAGCCCCTTGATCAGCGAGGGCGGCGGCTATGCCGAGCAGGTGCGCGCCGCCTATCTGACCAATCCGGTGGCAGCGCGCGCCATCCGCATGGTGACCGAAGGTGCCGGTGGCGCACCGATCCTGGCCAATCCGCCCGGCCATCCGGCGTTGGCCCTGCTGGCCAGCTGCGGCTTCGGCGCGTCTGGCCCGGGGCTGTTGGAAACGCTCGCGGGGCATCTTCTGCTGCACGGCAATGCCTATGTCGATGTCGCCTGCGGTGCCGATGGCCTGCCTGCCGCACTGTTTGCGCTGCGCCCCGAGCGGGTGAGCGTGGAGGTGGATGGCGATGGCTGGCCGGCCGCGCATGTGTATCGCGCCGGCGGGGCCGTACGCCGCTATCCGGTGGCGGGCGGCGTGATGGGCAGCGTGCCGGGGTTGCTGCATATCCGCAGCTTTCACCCGCTGGATGATCAGCTGGGCGCCGGCTGCCTGGGCGCGGCGGCGTCGGCAGTGGCGGTGCACAATGCCGCCACCCGCTGGAACCGCGCGCTGCTGGACAATGCCGCCCGGCCAAGTGGCGCCCTGGTGTACCAGCCTGGTGATGGCAGTACCTTGTCACCCGACCAGTTCGCGCGACTGAAGGCCGAAATGGATGCAGCCTTTGCCGGTGCCGCCAACGCCGGGCGGCCGCTGCTGCTGGAAGGCGGGCTGTCGTGGCAGGCCCTCAGCCTGTCACCGGCGGAAATGGACTTTGCCGGCATGCGCGAGGCCGCGGCGCGCGACATCGCGCTGGCGCTGGGGGTGCCGCCGCTGCTGCTCGGCCTGAAGGGCGACAATACCTATGCCAACTATCGCGAAGCCAATGTGGCGCTATGGCGTCTGACGTTGCTGCCGCTGCTGTCGCGCCTGCTCGGCGCTTTGGCCGCGCATCTTGGCTGGTGGTGGCCCGGGTTGGCGCTGTCGGTCGATCGCGATGCGGTGCCGGCGCTGGCCGAGGACCGCGAGCGGCTGTGGGCGAGCGTGAGTGGTGCTGATTTCCTCAGCGATGCCGAGAAACGGCACTTGCTGGGGCTGCAGACGGAGGCAGGCGAATGACAGGCATCCTGGAAGGCCTGCTTGAACAGGCCGAAGCGCAAGGCGCAGCGCGGGTGACCCTGCGCGCCATCGCGGAGGAGGCGGCCGAGGCCGGCGCTGATCGCGCGCTGAAACGCCTCGGCCTTACCGACGAGCAGGCCGGCCACGATATCGGCGAGCTCAGGCAGCTGGTGCAGGGCTGGCGCGATGTCAAGAAATCGGCGCTCAAAAGCCTGGTGGGCTGGCTTGTGCGCAGCGCGGTTGCGCTGCTGCTGATGGGCATGGCCTTCAAGCTTGGCCTGGCCGAGGCAGCGCGCGGATGAGCGCACGCATGAAGAGCGCAGGGACGCTGCGCATCGCCGGCTATGCCAGCGTATTCGATCTGCCCGACAAGGGCGGCGATGTGGTGGTGCGCGGCGCCTTTGCAGACGCGGCCACACCGCTGCCCCTGCTGTGGCAGCACCAGGCCCATGAACCGATCGGGTTCGTGGACTCGCTGCGCGAGGATGCGCGGGGCCTGCGGGTGACAGCACGCATCATCGGCGAAGGCCGCGGCGCCGAGGCAGCGGCGCTGGTGAGGGCAGGTGCTCTCGATGGCCTGAGTATCGGATACCGGGTGAAGGCCGCCAGTGCCGGCGGTGGTCGGGCCCGGACTGGGCGCCGCCTCGAGCGGCTGGAACTTGTCGAAGTGTCACTGGTGACCTTCCCGATGCAGCGGGAGGCACGGGTGCTGGGCTGGCAGCAGGAGGAAGACAACAATGCTGGAAGTGAAATCTGATCCATTGGCCGCGGTGTTCGAAACGGCCGAGCCTGAAGGTACCACCACCATGGCCCAGCGTCCGGCGCTGGAGGCCAAGGCGGTGACCATCACCCCGCCGGCCAAGGGTGGCCTTGGCGTGCCGCTTGAAATCGATGCGGTCATCGACCGCGTGCTGCTGGGCGCCTCGCCGATCCGCAGCATTGCCCAGGTGGTGGATATCGGTTCGTCGGCCTATCGCCGGCTGATCACCACCACCGGCGTCGTTTCGGGCTGGGTGTCGGAAACGGCCGCCCGGCCGGAAACGCAGACGCCGGATTTTGCCGAAATCGCGCCGCCGATGGGCGAGCTCTATGCCAATCCGGCGGCGAGCCAGGCGATGCTGGATGATGCCGGCTTCGACGTGGAGGCCTGGCTGGGCGAGGAGATCGGCCGCGAGTTCGCCCGGGCTGAGGGCGTGGCCTTCGTGACCGGCGACGGCATCAACAAGCCGCGCGGTTTCCTGAATGCACCCAACGCCGCCACCAGCGATGCAACACGCCCGTTCGGCACGCTGCAGTTCGTCACGGCAGGTGCGGCCGGCAATTTTGCCGCCACCAACCCGCAGGACCGGCTGATCGATCTGGTGCACGCGCTGGCCAGCCCCTATCGCCAGGGTGCGGTGTGGGTGATGAACAGCGCCACGCTGGCCCGGGTGCGCAAGTTCAAGACCAGCGACGGCGCCTTCATCTGGCAGCCCGGCCTGGGCCCGGAACAGCCGCAGACGCTGCTTGGCCACCGGGTGATCGAGGTCGATGCCATGCCCGATGTGGCAGCCGACAGCCTGTCGATTGCGTTCGGCAATTTCCAGGCCGGCTATCTCGTCACCCAGCGTCCCGAGACGACGGTGCTCAAGGATCCCTACAGCAACAAGCCCTATGTCCACTTCTATGCGACCCGCCGTGTGGGCGGCGCGGTGCTGGACAGCCGGGCGATCAAGCTGATGCGCTTCTCCGCCTGAGGCGGACGAGCGGTGTGGACGTCGCTGCCCCGGGTCGGCCCCCAGGCCCGGCGGCAGCGGCGTCCCCTGCAGACCTTGATGGCCCTGCACACCCTGATGGCTTCTTCGGGGCCCCCATCCCTTTCGTCGGCGCACAGCGCGGCAGGAGAGTGAGATGCCAGACAATGTGACAGCGCCCGCCGGCGGCGTGATCTTTGCCACCGACGAGATCGGCGGCGTGCACTTCCCCTATGCCAAGCTGGCATGGGGCGCGGACAACCAGGCGGTGGCGATCGCCGAGACAGACGGCGCGCGCTTGCCCGTGGCGGTGCAGCGGCTGGCCACCACCACGCGAAACTATGCCGATGCCAGCGGGCAGAAGATCAGCACGACCGGTGCGGGCCAGGTGCGTTCGGCCGCCATCGCGGCTGCCGAAGTGCTGCTGCACGCGACGGTGGATGGCTATTTCCGGGTGGGCGATGCTGCCGTGGTGGCGTCCGATGCTGCGGGATCGACGCCGATCATGGCCGGCGAGAAGTTTCACCGGCAGATCAGCAGCGGCCAGTTCATCAGCTTTGTCCGCGCTGGCGCTGTCGATGGCAGCTTGTTCATCGTGCCGGTGGCCTGATGATCGGCGCCGTTGGCCTGGTGGGCCGGTTCGGCGGAGCTGTTCGTCGCCGCGCAGCATCGTCGGTTTCGCCCGATTTCACCCTGACCAACGCCACAGTCACGACCCAATGGGGCGTGGCGGTGGTGGGTGAGCTGGTGCCGAACGGTGCCACGCCGGCGGGGGCCTATTTCGTGCTGGTCGGCAACCCGGCCGGCTTTGCGGTGGAGAACGGCTGATGTCGATCCGTGTCTCTGCCCACAGCCGGTCTGACCTGCGGCTTGCCGCCCAGGTGTCCAAGCCCAACCTGTCGCTGGCGCGCAGCATCGCCGGGCAGGGCGGGCAGGTGCGGGGCTGGTGGCAGGCATGCTTTGTGCGCATCCCGGCCAGCGGCTTCACCGACAACGCCATCTATCCCCTGTTTGGCCGCGACAACGGCACGCAAGGCGCCTTTTCGGCCAATAGCGACCATGTGTTCCGCATCGGCTTTGATGGCGTGGGCAGCGCCAACAACAGCGGCGCATCGCGGCTGCGCCCGGTGGTGGTGGCCCGCGCGTCCACCGGCGATGTTGGCGCCGCCGGCAACAACCACATGGCCGCCATGGCGCAGATGACGCGCAGCCCGGACGTGTTCCTGGTGGGCTATGGCGTGCGCAACACCGGCACCGCCGGCAGCCCGGTGTGGACCGGCTTCGTGTTTCATTGCCGGGTGGGCGGCACGCCCAGTTTCGAGCTGCTGACCGTCGCTGCCGGCTATGTCACCGGCACGACCAGCGGGCTTTTGCGGCAGGTGTTTTCCGCCGGCGGCGCCCTGACAGCCGTGAACAAGGCGCGCGTGACCGAGGACAATACCGCGCTGGAACATGCGGCGTTGGCGCAGGGGGATTTCCCCTGGGACACGGTGAACAACCGCCCGCACTTCGATGCCATTGCCGCGCTGGCGGCCGGATCGGGCGCGGCGACCCTGTATGACTATGCCGACCTTGCCGCCGCGCAGCTGGCCGGCACGCTGCCCTTTTCCAACTGCGATCAGGGCCTTTCGGAGATCACCCACTGGTTCACGCTGGAGAACCTGACCGCCGGCCTGACCAACCAGGGCACCGCCGCCGGCGACAACCTGACCCACACGGCGCAGAACACCGCCGCCGGCCAGATCAACACGGCGGCGCTGCTGGGCCTGGCCGACGAGAGCCCGATTGCGCCGGCGCACTGGGCGCCGCCTGTGCCTGTCATCACCGCGCCGCCGGTCAAGTTCTTTGGCGGGCGCGGCACGGCGACGGCGAGCATCGCCGGCACCTATGCCAGCACCGTGCAGCGCCGGTGGGAGCGCATGAGCGACAACGCCGCGCTGGCCGGCCTGGACTGGGCGACCGTAACGGCGACGGCCGGTGCCTTCACCGTGGCGGACGTGTTGCCGGTGGGCGGGCCATACCGGCTGCGGGTGCGCGCTGCGGCAGACAATGCCATCGTGGCCGTGCCGCTGGAGGACGTGCTGGTGGGCACGGTGGCGGTGATGCACGCGCAGAGCGGCATGGAGCTGACCTTTGGCGGCAGCGACGTGTGGAGCCAGAACCACATCAACCTGCCCGTGGCTGCCGGCGCGCAGGGCATCGTGGTCAACCTGTCCAACAAGCTGGGCGGCAGCACCGCCACCTATGCGCAACCGCTGGTGCAGACGCGGCGGCTGATCGGCGGGGAGACGCCCGCCATTCGCGCCGGCGCCGTGGCCTGCCTGAACGCCTGGGCGGCTGAAAACCCCGGCCATCCGCTGTGCATCGTGAACATGGCCATGAGCGGCACCGCCATGGCGGATTGGGCCAATGGCCCCAACGGCGCCGACCTGACCACCAACGGCGGCCATGCATCGTGGCGCTACATGGGCGCGATCGGCGTGATGCCGGGCGTATCCAGCGGCAACGGCAGCGGCACGGCCGAAGTTATGGCCGCCGCGCTGGGCCGCCGCGCCGATGTGCACGTGATGATGTGGCATCCCGGCATCAGCACCGATCCTGCGGTGCAGGCCGATTATGTGGCGAAGATCGATGCCCGCTGGTCTGCCAACACCAATGCGCCGTGGGTGCTGCTGCCATCGTGGCGCACGGACAACACCGGATCGGCCAAGGGCGTGACGGCGCGCGCCGCGCATGTGGCGATGGTGCTGGACGTGCTGGGCGCGCGGGGCTGGCTGGGGCCGCACTGGGGCGACATCGTGATGGACACCGCCGGCAGCCTGCACGCGGCCTATTCCGGCGTTGTGGTGGGCGCGCAGCCGGTGCTGGACAGCGACCAGGCGGGCGTGTTCGGCCGCCTTGGCGTGGGCGTGTCGCGCACCGGCGCCGGCATCGGCCGGGTGGCCGCGTGGGTGTTCAATGCCGCCATCCCGGTGACGTTCCGCACCGTTTCGGCGTGGAGCGACACCAACCGCGCCACCGTGAACGTGGAGCTGGGCAAGCCGGGCCGCACCCTGAATGGCGCTGCGGTGCGCGCCGATGCCTTTCATGTTTCAACCAATGGCGGCAGCAGCTGGACGCGCAGCGGCTTCACGGCGGCGCTGGCGGCCAATGGCACCCGCGTGGTGCTGACCCCGGCCGATGGCGGCACCGCCTGGGCGGCGGCCGGCACCAATCTGCGGATCGAGTATCTGCGCGAGTTCATCGACACATCGGAGGAGCAGGCCGACGAGGCGTTGCAGGCGCCGCTGTTCGACGGGCTGATTTATGACGCCGGCACCTGGCGCGGCCGGCTTGGCGCCGGCGGCGCGGGCACCGTGCTGCAAGGCACCGGCACCGGCGGCTTGACCGTGGAGGCACGGCAACCGGGCAGCCGGCTGCTGACCAGCGAGCGCTTCAGTGGCAGCCGGCCGGTGACGGTGCGGATGATGGCCCCCGATGGGGTGACGGTGCTGCGGGAACGCACCCTGATGATCGCAGCTGTCTGAGGGAAGCAGCACATGATCCTGAGCCATTTCCTGGCCTTCATCGCCGTCGCGCCCGATGCGCCGCTATCGCTGATGCCCTCCGCCGGGCTGCTCCCTCAGGCTGCCAGCGCGGCAGCCGTGCGCAGTGGCCCTGTGGCTTTCGATGCACGGCACCGCCTGAAGGTGCGGATGGACCGTACCGTGCTGCCGGTGCGCCGCGGCTGACCCCATGCGCCCCCCCCGAAGGGCGCCGAGACAGGAGCAATGAGATGGCCAAGTTTGCCAGCCCTGATGTCATGGATGCAGCGCTCGGCGTGATTGCCGCCGCAGACCGCCTTGTCGTTCTGACCGGACAACCACCCAGCTATGCCGCAGCCGACAGCGGTCGCCTGGCCGAAGCGCCGCTGGCGCCCACGGACTTCGTGGTGGCAGCGGGCAGCAATGGCGGCCGGCGCCTGCAGGTCGCGGCGCGTTCCGACCTTGTCGCGATCGTCAATGGCACGGCCGATCATGTCGCGCTCCTCGATGGGGTCGGTCAGCGGCTGCTCTATGTGACCACCTGCGCGCCGCAGGGTCTGGTGGCGGGGCGACCCGTGGAGGTTGCCGGCTGGCAGGTGGAGATTGGCGCGCCGGTCTGAAGCGCGGCGACCGCCCAAAATGGGAGCAACTGGCAGATGAGCATGTTCGTGAAGGACCCGGGGGCCCGCGTGGACCACGTGGTCGACTGGGATGCCGGCTTCCTCGCCGGGCGTTCGATCAGCGGGTCGAGCTGGTCGGTTCTGCCTGACACAGGCGCGGCCGGGCTTCTGCTCGAAAGTCCGCGCATGGCTGGCGGGCAGACGGCCGTAACGCTGGCGGGCGGCCGCATCGGCCAGGTCTATCGGGTGACCAACCGGGTAACGCTGGCCGATGGCAGCAATGATGAACGCACCCTGGTGGTGCGGGTGGAGGACCGGTGATGGCGGCACGGCAAGTGGAAGCCGGCCCGCTGGTGGTGGGTCTTGCCGAGTGCAAGGCTGCCCTGCGGCTGGAGCGTGATGACGAGGACGCGCTGATCGCCGGGCATATTCGCACCGCCATGGCCTTGTGCGAAGCGTTCATCGGCCAGTGGCTGATCGTGCGGGAGGCCGAGCAGCGGCTGATGCGTGATCTGGCATGGCAACGGCTGCAACCCTGCCCCGTGCAGTCGGTCACCATGGTGCTGGCCGATGCCGTGCCGCTGGACGGCGGGTGGGAGGCCGAGATCGCGGCCGATGGCACAGCCTGGCTGCGCTTGCTGGGACTCCCCGATGCGCCGGCCGCCCTTGCCGTTCGGTTCCGGGCCGGGCTGGGCAACGACTGGAACGACGTGCCGGAGCCGCTGCGCGCCGGGATCGTGCGACTGGTCAGTCACTTGTTCACCCACCGTGACGCTGCCGAGGCTGGACCGCCACCAGCAGCTGTCGCCGCCCTGTGGCGGCCGTGGCGCCGTCTGCAGCTGGGATGATCATCATGGCGCAGGATAACGAAAGAGCCGGCCTGCTGGCCGAACGCGTGATCATCGAGCGCTGGCACAGCGCCCGCGATGAGGCTGGCGATGATGTCGGCCAATGGCACGCGGTCGACGAGATGTTTGCCGACGTGCAGCCGGATACCAGCCTCACGACGGCGCGCGCGGGCGAGGCGGCCCGCAGCGGCCAGCGCTGGCGGGTCCGGCTGCGCTGGCGCGACGATGTCGATCTGGCCGTGCGACTGCGCTGGAACGGGCGCGTGCTGAGCGTGCTGGCAATTGCAACCGCTGGCGGTGGCCGGTCTGATCTTGAACTGCTGTGCAAGGAACAGGGCGCGTGACGGGCGCGGACACGGCCCCCCTGGCAGCCCGACTTGCCGCCCGACTTGCCGCACGGGGGCGGGCCATTGCGCGGCGCGTGCTTGCCATCCGCCGGGCCCGGCTGGTCGCCCACGGGCACGCCGCCAGCCTGGCTGTCGCCGAGACGGATGATGACGTCCGTCTGCGGGCGCCCGGTCTGGTCCGGCGCCGGCGCGGCAGCCGCAGCACGCTCGCCGATCCCCATCTGCTGTGGCCGGGAGAGAGTTAATGGGTGCAAGTCTCGCCATGCAGAAGGCGGTGGTGGCGGCCCTGGCCGACATGACGGCGTTGACGGGCGTATATGACGGGCCACCGGCCGATGCCGCGGCGCCTTATGCCGTGATCGGGCCCGATCTGCTGCTCGACTGGAGCCACAAGAGCGGCATCGGTCACGAGGTGCGGCTGCTGGTCACGCTGTGGGATGATCGGCCAGGGGGAGCGCGGCTGCGCGGCCTCGTTGGTGAGGCGGTGGCGCGGCTGCGAAACCTGTCGGGCAGTTGGGACGGGCACCGGCTGGTGATCTCGCGGCTGCAGCGCGCCGGCGTTGATGGCCCGGAGGATGGCTGGCGCGCCGGTACCATCGAACTGCGGCTGTTCAGCGAACAGGTCTGAATTCGCGAAAGGGAGACTGACAATGGCGATGGAAAAGGGCGCCGCCTTCCTGCTGAAGGTGGGCAATGGCGCCGTGCCGCCGGTGTTCGGCACGGTGGCGGGGCTGCGCACCACGCAGCTGACCGTGAACACCGAGACGGTGGTGGTCACCAACCAGGGCTCTGGCGGCTGGCGCGAGCTGCTGTCGGGGGCCGGTGTGCGATCGGTGTCTCTGTCGGGCTCTGGCGTGTTCACCGGATCGGCTGCCGAAGCCCGCGTCAAGGCGACGGCGCTGTCCGGCCAGATCGATGACTATCAGGTGCAGTTCGAAAGCGGCGAGACGATCACGGGGCGGTTCCTCATCAGCCGGCTTGATTATGCCGGCGATTTCAATGGCGAGCGCACCTACAGCCTGCAGCTGGAAAGCAGCGGGCCGGTGCTGGCGGCGTGATGGCCGGGGATTTGGAGGCCAATCCGTTGCGCGGCGAGGCGCTGCTGGCGCTGGAGGGGCGGCAGTTGCGCCTGCGTCCGTCATTTGGCGCACTGGTGGCCGCCGAAGCCGAGCTGGGGCCGCTGTTTGCGCTGTGCGAACGCGCGGCGGCCGGCCAGCTCACGCTCGCCGAAATGGTCGGGCTGCTCTGGCATTGCCTCGATGGCGATCCTGGCATGGACCGGTCGCAGTTCGCCGATGCAGTTGTGGCTGGCGGCCTCGCCCAGGCCAGCCCGGCGCTGCGTGTGCTGCTCGGCCAGATCCTGGCCGGACGCTGATGCGCTTTGCCGACAGCGCGCGCCGCCTGGCGCATCTGGCCAGCGCCGCGCTGGGCTGGCGGCCGGGCGAGTACTGGCAGTCGACGCCGGCTGAACTGATGACCGCCCTTGGCCTTGATGATGATGGCCGCGCGCCGCCGGCG
>ERZ1066122.273-NODE-273-length-56033-cov-39.163153_pt1 | contig 56033 bp, 55 predicted proteins | sample MGYA00382769_ERZ1066122 | MGnify/ENA primary metagenome ERZ1066122 (study PRJEB33369, sample SAMEA5778352) | biofilm metagenome | biome: Industrial cooling water; feature: Water cooling tower basin; material: Biofilm | place: United Arab Emirates | collected... | reverse complement strand
CTGGCCGACTACGCTCCTGCCTCCCCTCCACTGCAGCTATTGTGCAAAAGGTCTAATCGAAGTTGACGACAATCTCCGCTCGCTCGCCCACCACGAAGCGCACCCAGCAGGAGAAGAGGCTCTCCCCGGAGAGCTGCGGGTTCGACAGCAGGCGGTCCACCTGTTTGATGGCATGCCGCGGCGCCAGCCCCTGCGCACTGGCCAGCCCCTGCCCGATGGCGCGCACTCCCAGGCTGGCAGCGTGCAGCACCCCATCGACCCCGTGGGTGAGCGAGGCCACGCGCTTGGCATGCACGTCCTCCTCGAAGATGCCGCTGACGAACTCCTCGACCTGCTGCCGTCCGACCTGCCGCTGAGGCTGGCTGCGACCTACCACGACCACGCTCCTGCGGGAGGGTTCAACGTCTACGCCCGCAGAAGCTTACCCCAAACCCCCTCGCACGCAAATGAGGGGACGACTCAGCCCGCTCCCCTCTTGAGTGCGCGTCCGCTATACTGGTGGTGAGCCACCACGCGGAGATGGACATGAGCAAGCCGATTGAGCAGATCGAGGCAGACGCACTGGGACTGCCCGCGTCGGAACGGGCACGCCTCGCGCAACGCCTCATCGAGAGCCTGGACGGCGACCTGGAAGAGGATCCGACCGAGGTCGAGCTTGCCTGGCAAGCCGAGATCCAGCGGCGGCTGGAGGAGCACCGCTCCGGGCAGGTGCAGCCGATCTCCGGAGACGAAGTCTTCGCCCGGGTTCGTGCGCGGCTGCGGTGAGTCGGGTCCCCTTCCATCCCACAGCGTTCGAGGAGTTCGCTGCCGTTGCCGCGCAGTACCACGCAGTTGCGCCCGCGCTGGGGGCGGAGTTCGTGGCAGAGGTGGAACGCGCGACTGCCCGGATCGCAACCTTCCCCGAACACGGGAGCCCCTATCTCGCCGGCACCCGCCGGGTGCTGCTCCGGCGCTTCCCGTTCAGCGTCGTCTATTCGTCCGAGAACGAAGGGATCCTGATCGTTGCCGTGGCTCATCAGCGGCGGCGACCCGGTTACTGGGCCGGGAGGCTGTAGCTGGTTTGTGGCGGCGACCCATCGCCTGCGTGCGCGGAGCGCGAACATCCGCTAAGATGAAGGCCTGCGGAGCGCAGGGGCGACCCCGTGAAGCCGCGTCCGGCGAGCCGGCCACTCCGTGGCCGGCTCGCCTGGAGTATCACGTCCTCAACCCGTTACGACCATGAGCCATCGCTGGTCAGTGCTCGCGCTCCTCACCGCGCTCGGCGCCGCGCCGCTCGCCGCGCAGACGTTCCCCACCGCCGACCCGGTGCTGCAGCGCATCTGGGAAGAGGGCACGAAGAACTCGCAGCTCAAGCCGCTGGCGCAGGCGCTGCTGGACTCGGTGGGGCCGCGGCTGACCGGCTCGCCGGGTCAGGCGGCGGCGGACCAGTGGGCGCTGGCGCAGTACCGCGCCTGGGGCATCCCCGCACGCGCCGAGCGCTACGGCACCTGGGCCGGCTGGCGGCGCGGCGTCACCCACGTGGACCTGCTGCAGCCGCGCGTGCGCTCGCTGGAGGCGACGATGCTGCCCTGGAGCCCCGGCACGCAGGGGCCGGTGAGCGCGCCGGTCGTGGCGCTGCCGGCCGCGGCAGGGCCGCAGGAGTTCGCGGCCTGGCTGCCGCAGGTGCAGGGCAAGTTCGTGGCGATCTCGCTGCCGCAGCCGACCTGCCGGCCGGAGGAGAACTGGAAGCAGTACGCCTCGCCCGCCTCGTACCAGCGCATGCAGGACGAGCGCCGGGCGGCGCAGCAGGCGTGGGAGGCACGGGTCGCCGCGACCGGCGTCTCGCCGCGCGACCTGCCGCAGCGGCTGGAGCAGGCGGGCGCGGCCGGCGTGCTGGTCAACAACTGGGCCGGCGGCTGGGGCGTGGAGAAGCTGCATCCCAGCGCGCGCACGCAGCGGGTGCCGACGATCGACGTGAGCTGCGAGGACTACGGCCTGCTCGTGCGCCTCGCCGAGCAGGGGCAGGGCCCGGTGCTGCGCGTCCACGCGGAGGCCGAGGCGCTGGGCGAGGTGCCGGTGCACAACGTGGTCGCCGAGCTGCGCGGCCGCGAGCGGCCCAACGAGTACGTGGTGCTCTCCGCGCACTTCGACTCGTGGGACGGCGCCTCCGGCGCCACCGACAACGGCACCGGCACCGTCACCATGATGGAGGCGATGCGCATCCTCAGGCGGGTGTACCCCAACCCGAAGCGCACCATCCTGGTGGGGCACTGGGGCGGCGAGGAGCAGGGGCTGAACGGCTCGCGCGCCTTCGCGGCGGACCACCCCGAGGTGGTGCGCGGGCTGCAGGCGGTCTTCAACCAGGACAACGGCACCGGCCGCATCCGCCACATCGGGATGCAGGGGCTGACGCACGCGGGCAGCTTCTTCGCGCGCTGGTTCGCGCAGCTCCCGCGCGAGCTGACCGACTCCGTCAGCTTCGACATCCCCGGCGCGCCGTCCAGCGGCTCCAGCGACCACGCCTCGTTCGTCTGCGCCGGCGCGCCGTCGTTCTTCCTGCTCTCGCTGGACTGGGGCTACGGCGTCTACACCTGGCACACCAACCGCGACACCTACGACAAGGTGGTCTTCGACGACGTGCAGCGCAACGCGCTGCTGATCGCCAGCCTGGCGTACCTGGCCTCGGAGGATCCGCAGACGATGCCGCGCGAGCGGCGCACCGTGCTGCCGACGGACGCGCGCACCGGCCAGGCCGCCTGGCCGACGTGCCAGCCGCCGGCGCGCAGCGCGGCCGCCAGCGGGCGCTAGGCGGCGTTCACGCTCGCGGTTCCCCCTCTCCACACGGCGCCCGCCCCGGCCGCAGCGCCGGCTCGGTGGTGGGCGTGCTGGGCCGCGCCACCAGGTGCTGCGCGCGGGGCGCGGCCTCGCGCTGCAGCCGCGGGATCAGCTCCGCTTCAGGCAGGTTCTTCCAGTACGACTTCGGCATCCCGGCCCGCAGGGCGCGCGAGTTCAGGCGTGCGGGGTTGAAGATGGCGGCGTAGTACGTCCGCCAGAGCGCTTCGATCGCGTCGTCGTCGGGAGCGGCGCAGCGCGGCACGCCGGGCGTGTAGCGAAGCGCGTGCCCGTCCCAGTGCGCGCAGCGGTCCGGCGTCAGGATCGACCAGCGCATCGCCGCGTAGCGGCGCGCGAAGAACGGCGCTACGCGCTCCGTCACCGGGTGCTCCGGCTCGAACCAGGCGACGTAGAGCCCATCCTCGCCGCCCGCGCGGAAGCGCACGAAGCCCAGCATCTGGTGCGACGCGCGCTGGACGGCACGCTCCATCGCCAGCAGCCGGTGCACGTCGGGGTCGACCTCCACCGCCAGCAGCTTCGGCTCGCCGTGCGTGAGCCGCCAGAGCACGCGGTAGAGCAGCGCCAGCCGCTGCGGATCGCGGTGACACGCTACCGTCTCGCCGACCTCCAGGAAGCGGCGCGGCACGCGGTGCTCCACCGCCGCGCCGGCCGGCGCGCCCGCCGCCTCGGCAAAGAGCCCGAGCGCGGGCTCCGCTGCCGGCTCCTCCTCGGCCGCCCAGACCACCCGCTCCGGCGGGACGCCGGCGGCCAGCAGCCGGCGTGCCGCCTCGCGCCAGGCCGCCCAGCCCGCGGCGCAGACGACGCGCGTCAGCGTCATGCGCGGCCTCACAGCTCGCCGTGCTGCGCCGACACGGCGCTGCCCCAGAGGTCGAGCTGCGCGCGCCCCGCCGTCAGCCGCTCGCGCAGCGCCAGCGCGTCCAGCTCGGCGGGCCGCGGCGTATGGTCGGCGGCGAGCAGGAAGGGGCGCGCCCGGCGCAGGGTGAGGCCGAGCGTGCGCAGGTCCGCCAGCCGCAGCGGGTGCCAGCGCCGGATGCGCAGGATGCGCTCCACGTTGCGCACGCCCAGCCCGGGCACGCGCAGCAGCTCCGCGCGCTCGGCGCGGTTCACGTCCACCGGGAAGTGCTCACGGTGGTGCAGCGCCCAGGCGGTCTTGGGGTCGAGCTGCAGGTCGAGGTTGCGCGTGGAGGCCGGCGTCAGCTCCTCGGCCTCGAAGCCGTAGAAGCGCAGCAGCCAGTCCGCCTGGTAGAGGCGATGCTCGCGCAGCAGCGGCGGCGCCCGGCTGGGCAGGCTCGCGGGCGAATCCGGGATCGGGCTGAACGCCGAGTAGTAGACCCGGCGCAGCCGCTGGCGGCGGTACAGCGCGGAGGCGGCCGTCAGGATCGTCGCGTCCGTCGCGTCGCTCGCGCCGACGATCATCTGCGTGCTCTGCCCGGCCGGCGCGAAGCGCGGCGCACCCGGGCGCCGCTCGGCCTGCGCCTCGTCGATGCCCGCGCGGATGCGCTCCATCGCGCCGGTGATCTGCACCAGCCGCTTCTCCGGCGCCAGCCGGTTCAGCTCGGCCTGGGTCGGCAGTTCCACGTTGATCGAGAGGCGGTCCGCCCAGCGGCCGGCCGCGGCGATCAGCGCCGGCGAGGCGTCCGGGATCGTCTTCAGGTGGATGTAGCCGCCGAAGCCGTGCTCCACGCGCAGCGCCCGCGCCACCCGCACGAGCTGCTCCATCGTGTAGTCCGCCGAGCGGACGATGCCCGAGGAGAGGAACAGACCCTCGACGTAGTTGCGGCGGTAGAAGTCGAGCGTCAGCCGCACCAGCTCCTCGGGCGTGAAGCGGGCGCGCCGCACCCCGCTCGACCGCCGGTTGATGCAGTACGCGCAGTCGTAGATGCAGGCGTTCGTCAGCAGCACCTTCAGCAGCGAGATGCAGCGGCCGTCCGGCGCAAAGGAGTGGCAGATGCCCGTCTGCGCCGTGGAGCCGAGGCCCGTCGGGCTGCCGGGGCGGCGCCCCTTCACTCCGCTGCTCGCGCAGGAGGCGTCGTACTTGGCGGCGTCGGCGAGGATCGCGAGCTTGGCGGCAACCTCCATGCGGGCCTCCGGGGCGAGGATGTGTGCCGAACACATCCCGAAACTACCCCGGCGCCCGCGCCCGCGCAAGCGGTGTAGTGCCCGCCGCAGGGTGCAGGTCGCGGCGCGCGTCGCGGATGATCGCCCCCGCGGAGTGGAGGAAGAGCGCGGCGATGACGAGCGCCGCCACCAGGTCCGGCCACGGGGTGCGCGTCCAGGCGACGAGCGCGGCGGCGAGCACCACGGCGGCGTTGCCGATGGCGTCGTTGCGCGAGAAGAGCCAGACGGCGCGCACGTTCGCGTCGCCCGCGCGGTGGGGGACCAGCACCAGCGCCGCGGCCACGTTCACCGCCAGCGCCACCAGCCCGAGGATGCCCATCAGCTCGGCCTCGGGCTGGCGCTGCACCAGCACGCGGTAGGCCGTGCTCGCCAGCACGCCCAGCCCCAGCGCGCCCAGGAAGAGGCCCTGCAGCAGCGCGGCGCGCGCGCGCCAGGCCAGACTCCAGCCGATGGCCAGCAGCCCGAGGAGGGTGATGAGCCCGTCGCCCAGGAAGTCGAGCGCATCGGCCTTCAGCGCCTGCGAGCCCGCGAGGAAACCGCCGGCCATCTCCACCACGCCATAACCGACGTTCAGCAGCACGACCGCCCAGAGCGCGCGGCGGTAGCGCGGTGCGAGGTGCGCGGCGTCGAGCGGCTGCAGCCGGTAGCCCAGCCGTGCGACCGCGGCCTCCGCCTGCGCGGGCGGCCCCGCGCCGTGCGCGAGCCGGAGCGTCAGGACGTGGGAAGCGGCCGAGACCCGGGCCGTCTCGACGCCGGGGAGAGTGCGCACCGCCTGCTCGATCTCGGCCGCGTCGTGGGCGCAGTCCATCCCGATCACGCGGTAGCGTACGGCGCCGTCGGTGTCGTTCATCGCTCTGCTGCTGTTCTCCTACAAGTGGCGCGGGCGCTCGCCCGCCCGAGCAGGCCCCGGTTGACGACGCCCCACGCCCGACGTATCATGGGCCACTGATGCATCATGGCGCGGCGCGCGCCGATCCGCAAGCCGTCCACCCACTTCCTGCCGTGCCCACGACCGGAGCTGTCCCGTCGCTCGCGTTGAAGGCCAAGCTCTTCCGGGGCTTCGCCGACCCGTCGCGCCTCGCGCTCCTGGAGGCGCTGCGGGCGGGTGCGCGCAGCGTCTCGGAGCTGGTGGAGCGGACGGGGCTGACGCAGCCGAACGTCTCCAACCACCTGGCGTGCCTGCTCGGCTGCGGCCTGGTGGAGCGCGAGGCGCGGGGGCGCTTCGCCTTCTACCGCCTGGCCGATGCGCGGGTCGAAGCGCTGCTCGCGGGCGCGGACGCCATCCTCGGCGTCGTGGCGGAGGGGGTGTCCGCCTGCTCGCGCTACGACGGCGCGTCGTAAAGCGAGAGCGATGGTTCCGGGCCGTGCCGGCGGCCCTGCTGGCTGGTCTGCTCCGGCTGGTCCCGCTGGCTTCCCGGGCGTGGGCGCAGCCAGGCACCGGCACGGTGCGGCTGCGGGCCGAGGGGCAGACTGCGGCTCTGGTGCGGGCCGAGGTGACCGCGGGCCCCACCCGCGTGCTGACCGATGCGCAGGGATGGGCGGTGCTCCGGCTGCCGGCGGGCGTGCAGACGATTTCCGTGCGGATGCCCGGCTACGCACCGGGAAGCGTCCGCATGGAGGTGCGGGTGGGAATGGACACCACGCTGGTGCTGGCGCTGGCGGAGCACGTCGAGGAGCTGGAAGGCATCGTGGTCAGCTCCACGCGCAGCGAGCGGCGCATCGAGGACGAGCCGATTCGCGTGGAGGTGCTCGCCCGCGAGGAGGTGGAGGAGAAGATGCTGATGACGCCGGGCGACATCGGCATGCTGCTGAACGAGACCAGTGGGCTGCGGGTGCAGACCACCTCGCCCTCGCTGGGCGGCGCCACCGTGCGCATCCAGGGGCTGCGCGGGCGCTACACGCAGCTCCTCGCGGACGGCCTTCCGCTCTACGGCGGGCAGAGCGGCGCGCTCAGCATGCTGCAGATCCCGCCGATGGACCTGGGCCAGGTGGAGGTGATCAAGGGCGTGGCTTCGGCGCTCTACGGGGCCTCGGCGCTGGGCGGGGTGGTCAACCTGATCTCGCGCCGCCCGGCCCCGGAGCGGGAGCTGCTGCTGAACCAGACCACGCGTGGGGGTACGGACGCCGTGCTCTGGGCCGCGGGCGGGCGGGGTGGGCGCTGGGGCTACACCTTCCTGGGCAGCGGCCATCGCCAGCGCGCGCACGACGTGAACCGCGACGGCTGGGCGGACCTGCCCGGCTACCGGCGCGCCGTGGCGAGGCCGCGCCTGTTCTGGAGCGACGGGGCCGGCCGCTCGCTCTTCCTGACCGTCGGCGGCACGGTGGAGGACCGGGAGGGCGGGACGCTGCCGGGCGAGGCGACCCCGGCGGGCACCGCCTACCCGGAAGCGCTGGACACCCGCAGGCTGGATGCAGGGCTCGCAGGGCGGGCGCTGCTCCACGGCGGTCGGCTGCTGAGCGTGCGCGCCTCCGGCATGGGGCAGCGCCACGCCCACCGCTTCGGGAGCGTGCGGGAGCGGGACCTGCACACGACCGCCTTCGCCGAGGCCACGCTCAGCGGCACCGAGCGGGGCCACCACTGGCTGGTCGGCGGCGCGCTCCAGCACGAGGGTTACGCGGCGCAGGATGTGCCGCGCTTCGACTATGCCTACACCACGCCCTCGTTCTTCCTGCAGGACGAGTTCTCGCCGGCGGAGTGGGTGACGCTCGCGCTCAGCGGCCGGCTGGACGCGCACCGCCGCTACGGCACGGTGGTCAACCCCCGGCTCTCCCTGCTGCTGCGCGCCGGCGCGTGGACGGCCCGCGCCTCGCTCGGCACCGGCTACTTCGCGCCGACGCCGTTCACGGAGGAGACGGAGGTGCTCGGGCTCTCCCGCGTCGAGCCGCTTGCGGACGTGGGGCTGGAGCGAGCGCGGAGCGCATCGCTGGACGTGGGGCGCACCGTGGGTCCCGTCGAGCTGAACGGCACGCTCTTCGGCTCCGAGGTCCGTGCCCCGCTGATGCTGCACCGCGTCAACGGGGGCCGCGTGGAGCTGTTCAACGCCGCGGAGCCGACCCGCACCCGGGGCATCGACCTGCTGGTGCGCTATCACGAGGCGCCGCTGCACGTGACCGCCACCTACACCCACACCCGCGCCACCGAGCAGGACCCGCAGCGCGGCGTGCGCCGCGCGGTGCCGCTCACGCCTCGCCATGCCGCGGGGGTCGTGGCGATGTGGGAGGCGGAAGAACCGGGTCGCATCGGCCTGGAGCTCTACTTCACCGGCCGGCAGGCGCTGGAAGACAACCCCTACCGCGAGGAGAGCCGGCCCTACCTGATCTTCGGTTTGCTGGCGGAGCGGCGGATCGGCCGCGCGCGCGTGTTCCTGAACGCGGAGAACCTGCTGGACGTGCGGCAGACCCGCTTCGACCCGCTCCTGCTGCCCGCACGGGCTCCGGAAGGACGCTGGACGACCGATGCCTGGGCCCCCCTGGAAGGGCGAACCTTCAACGCCGGCGTGCGGCTGGAGTTCTAAGCGGGATTCCGGGGAGCAGCCCGGTGCATGCCGCGGGCAGGCCGCGGCGCCCGCGTTTCGTCGTCCAGGGTCGCGCGGCGCGCGGAGGAGGACGGAACGGCGAAGGGCGCCGCCCGCGGGTTCGACGCATTTTCCTGCGCCTCCGTCTTGCGCCGCGGCGTCGTGGTGCGCAGCTTGCTCTGGCAAGCTGGTGGTTCCCCGTTCCCCTGACACAAGGAGTCCGCGATGCCCGCCTCGAACTCAGGCCGGAAGAAGAGCACCGCAGCGGAGGGTGCCGCCAAGAGCGGCGGCAAGAGCAAGCAGGACGGCGGCAAGGCCACGGCGGCCAAGCAGTCCACCCGCAAAGCCGCTGGCGGCGCCGCTGAGGGCCGGGCGCGCGGCATCGCCCAGCCGGTGCAGCCGGACGCCACGCTCGGCGCCATCATCGGCACCGACGCGCTGCCGCGCACCGAGCTGACCAAGCGCATCTGGGACTACGTCAAGCAGAACAACCTGCAGGACGCGCAGAACCGGCGCATGATCAACGCGGACGCCAAGCTGCGCCCGATCTTCGGGAAGGACCAGGTCTCGATGTTCGAGATGACCAAGCTGATCAACCAGCACGTGAAGTGAGGTAGTCGGCGGCATCGCGGCTGGCGCGAGCCCAGGCGGCACGGGGCGGAGATCGACTCTCCGCCCCGTGCCGCGCACAGACCAACGAGCCTTCCGGGCGCAGGCGATCATGCGCAGCGGCACCGTTCTCCATCCACGCAGCCCGTCCTCCCCGCTCCCCTCCGCCGACTGGCGCCGCGCGCTGCCGGAGGCGCGCCGCCGCCGTCTGCGGCGCTGGCTGTGGAGCGGCGCGGGGCTGACCTTCCTGATCCTCGTCGTGGGCGGTATCACGCGCCTGACGCAGTCGGGCCTCTCCATCGTGGACTGGGACCCGATCGTCGGCGTCGTCCCGCCGCTGAGCCACGCGGAGTGGCAGGAGGCGTTCGCGCGCTACCGGCAGTTCCCGGAGTACCAGAAGCTGCGCCAGGGGATGACGCTGGGCGAGTTCCAGTTCATCTTCTTCTGGGAGTACCTGCACCGGCTGCTGGCGCGGGCGATCGGGCTGGTGTTCCTGGTGCCGTTCCTGGTCTTCTGGCGCCGCGGCTACTTCAGCCCGCCGCTGCTGCGGCGCGTGCTGGTGCTCTTCGCGCTCGGCGCGCTGCAGGGCTTCATGGGCTGGTTCATGGTGAAGAGCGGGCTGGTAGACGACCCGCGCGTCAGCCATTTCCGGCTGGCGGCGCACCTGGGCATCGCGCTCGCCATCTTCGGCTACTGCCTGTGGCTGGTCCGCGAGCTGAGCGTCGGCCCGGCGGCGCTGCGCGCGGCCGAGGGGCGCCCCCCGGCGGCGCTCGCGCGCTGGCTGTACGCGCTCGGTGCGCTGCTCGCCCTGCAGATCCTCTGGGGCGCGTTCGTCGCCGGGCTGGACGCCGGGCTCCTCTACAACACCTTCCCCGAGATGGGCGGCCGGCTGATCCCCGGCACCGCCTGGCAACTGCAGCCGGTGCTGCTGAACCTGGTGGAGAACCCGGCGACGGTGCAGTGGATGCACCGTCTGCTCGGCACCGCGCTGCTGCTGGCCTCGCTGGGTTTCGTGCTGAGCGTGCGCGGCGCGGGCGTCGACGCGCGCGCGCTGCGCCCGGGGCGGGCGTTCGCGCTGCTGGTCGTGGCGCAGTACGCGCTCGGCGTGGCGACGCTGCTGCTCGTGGTGCCGGTGGCGCTGGGCGTGCTGCACCAGGCGCTGGCGGTGGTGATGCTGGGCGTGTGGCTGGTGTGGCTGCACCGGGTGCGGGTGCACGCCCTCAGCGCTGCAGCAGCCGCGCCTTGACGGCGCGCACCAGGGGCGCGGGCGGCGGCGTGCCCGGCTGCCAGAGCCGCCGCGCGAAGTACTCCTCCACCGGCTCCGCCTCTCCCCGCTCCACCATCCGCTGGTACTTCTTCGGCACGTGCGTGCAGAACGGCTCCGCCTCCAGGTAGTCGCCGGTCAGCGCGTAGGCACGCGCGCGGGAGCCGCCGCAGACCTCGCGGTATTCGCAGACCCCGCACTTGCCCTTGAGCCGGTCCGGGTCGCGCAGGCTCGTGAAGAGCTCGCTGTGGCGGTAGACGTCCACCAGGTCGTGCGTGCGCACGTTGCCCGCCGAGACGGGCAGGAAGCCCGACGGGTAGAGCTCGCCGGTGTGGCTGACGAAGAGGAAGCCGTCGCCGTCGTTGACGCCCTTGGCGCGGCCGACACCGTCGGCGACGCTGAAGCCGACGCCGGCGGTCAGCGGCAGCGGCGCCTCGGCGCGCGCGCCGGTGCGCCGCTCCTCCACCTGCCGTTGCAGCACGACGCGCCGGTACTGCGGCGCGGCGGTGCTCTTGATGTCGAACGGCGCCGTCTTCGCGAGGTCGTACATGCGCTGGAAGACGCGCTCGAACGCCTCCGGGCTGGCGACGTCCTCCGCGCGGGCGCGGCCGGTGGGCACCAGGAAGAAGACCGACCACAGCGCGATGCCCAGCTCCTGCATCAGCGCGCAGAGGTTCTCGAAGTCGTCCAGGTTGTGCCGGGCGACGGTGGTGTTGATCTGCGTGGAGAGCCCCAGCTCACGCGCGGCGCGGATCATCCGCACCGTCCAGTCGTAGCTGCCGGCCACCCCGCGGAAGGCGTCGTGGATCGCCGCCGTCGAGCCGTCCAGGCTGACGGCCAGCCGCGAGAGCCCCGCGTCGGCCAACTGCCGGATGACCGCGGGCGTCATCAGCGGCGTGCCCGAGGGCGTCATCGCCATCCTCAGCCCGATGCGGCTGCCGTGCTCCACCAGCTCCACCCCGTCGGGCCGCTTCAGCGGGTCGCCGCCGGTGAGCACGAAGAGCGGCCGGCCGAACCGGCGCACGTCCTCCAGCATCCGCTTCGCCTCGGCGGTGGAGAGCTCCCCCGCGTCGCGCTGCTGCTGCGCGTCGGCGCGGCAGTGCTGGCAGGCGAGGTCGCAGGCCTGCGTCGTCTCCCAGATGACGAGGAACGGCGCTTCGTTGAAGTCGACGTCGCGCAGGTGCGGCGGGCCGGCCGGGCGCGCGGCGGCACGCGCGGGCGCGGACGCGGGGGCGTCGGGGGCGGGGATCGGCGGCATCGCTCGTCTGCGGTTCGGGGCACACGTCGGCGTCGGGCGCGGCGCCCCTCAACCTACGCCGCCGCGCGCGGTGCGGCTGTGACGCAGATCACGCCCGCCCGCCGCCTCCGCGCCGGCGGTCGGCCCGGCCGGTGCGGCGCGCAACGCGCTGGGTCGGCATGGGTTGTGCGAGCCCGCGCCGCCCCCGCGGGCGGAAGCCCGCGTCTGTCCGCCACTCTGCGCAGGAGGCCGCATGGCGAGCGTCATCGATACCTCTCAACCCGCCGCCTTTCGCCCCGAGCAGGCGGCGCACCTGGGGACCGGCACGCAGACGCCCGGCTACGATCTGGCCACCGAGCGGCGAGCCGACGACGGCGAGACGCTGGCCAACGCGCTGGGCTGGTTCAGCGTGGGGCTCGGGCTGCTGGAGCTGGTCGCGGCCAGGCCGCTCGGCCGCGCGCTCGGCATGAAGAAGCGCGCCAACCTGATCCGCCTCTACGGCCTGCGCGAGATCGGCACCGGCGTGGGCATCTTCTCGCAGCGGCGGCCGCTGCCGTACATCCAGGCGCGTATCGCCGGCGACGCGCTCGACCTCGCCACCCTGGCGGCCGCGCTGCCCGGCAACCGCAAGCGCGGCAACGTGCTCGGCGCCCTCGCCGCGGTCGCGGGCGTCACCGCGCTGGACGTGCTCTGCGCCAAGCAGCTCGCGCAGCCGCGCGTGCAGCCGGGCGCGGCGGCGAACGAATCCTGACGGCCACCCCAACCCCTGCGAGGCTCTCGATGAAGGCTCTGACCTGGCACGGCCGCTCGGACGTGCGCTGCGAGACCGTGCCCGACCCCACGATCGTCGACCCGACGGACGCGATCGTGCGCATCACCTCCACCGCCATCTGCGGCTCGGACCTGCACCTCTACGACGGCTTCAACCCGTTCATGCAGCCGGGCGACATCCTGGGCCACGAGCCGATGGGCATCGTCGAGGAGGTCGGCCGCGAGGTGAGGCGGCTGAAGAAGGGCGACCGCGTGGTGGTGCCCTTCACCATCTCCTGCGGCGCCTGCTGGTTCTGCCAGCACACGCTGTACTCGCTCTGCGACACCACCAACCGCAACGCCGAGGTGGCGAAGAAGATGCTGGGCCACGCGCCCGCCGGCCTCCTCGGCTACTCGCACCTGACCGGCGGCTACGCCGGCGGCCAGGCGCAGTACCTGCGCGTGCCCTACGCCGACGTCGGCCCGCTGCGCATCGACGCGGAGCTGAGCGACGAGCAGGTGCTCTTCCTCTCCGACATCCTGCCCACCGGCTGGATGGCCGCGGAGAACGCCGACATCGAGCCGGGCGACACCGTCGCCGTCTGGGGCTGCGGGCCGGTCGGCCAGTTCTGCATCCAGAGCGCCTGGCTGCTGGGTGCGGGGCGGGTCATCGCCATCGACCGCGTGCCCGAGCGCCTGGCCATGGCGCGCGAGAAGGGCCGCGCCGAGACGATCGACTTCATGCAGGAGAACGTGCTGGAGCGGCTCGACGAGCTGACCCGGGGCCGCGGCCCCGACCGCTGCATCGACGCCGTCGGCGCGGAGGCGCACGCCGCCGGCAGCCTGGACGCCGTCTACGACAAGGCCAAGGCCGCGCTGATGCTGGAGACCGACCGGCCGCACGTGCTGCGCGAGGCGCTCATGGCCTGCCGCAAGGGCGGCACCGTCTCGGTGCCCGGCGTCTACCTCGGCTTCGCCGACAAGATCCCGCTGGGCGCGTTCATGAACAAGGGCCTGACGCTCAAGACCGGGCAGACGCACGTGCCGCGCTACTACGAGCAACTGCTGCCGCGCATCGAGTCGGGCGAGCTCGACCCCTCCTTCGTCATCACCCACAGCGTGCCGCTCGACCAGGGCCCGGAGATGTACAAGACCTTCCGCGCGAAGGAGGACGGCTGCATCAAGGTGGTGCTCAAGCCCTGGAACTGAGGCGATGCGCCGCGAGCCGGCGGTCGGGGCGACCGCCGGCTCGGGTTCGGGTCCCGCGCGCGGAGCGCACATGCAAGCAACCATCCTGCTCGGCACCCTCAAGCGGTCCGGCCTCTCCCACACGGAGACGCTCTGCGAGTTCCTCGCCCAGCGGATGGAGCGCGAGGGCGTCCGGTGCGAGATCGTCAAGCTGGCGGACCACGAGATCCCGCCGGGCACCTACTCCCAGATGGGCGCGGGGGACGAATGGCCGGGCATCCTGGCGAGGGTGCTGGGCTCCGAGATCGTCGTGTTCGCGACGCCGATCTGGTGGGCCAACCAGTCGTCGCTGGTGCAACGGGTGATCGAGCGGCTCGACGAACTGCACGACCAGGTGCTCGCGGGCGATCCCTCGCCGCTCGACGGCAAGGTGGGCGGCATCGTCATCACCGGCGACTCCGACGGCGCGCAGCACGTCATCGGCAACCTCTGCAACTTCTTCAACGCCGTGGGGCTGCTGATCCCGCCCTACGCCACGCTCTCCGTGCTCTGGGAGCGCCAGGCGAAGGGCGCGCAGCCCACCCGCGAGGAGCTGCTCCGGAAGTACGCGGTGGGCTACGCGGGCACGGCCGACACGATGATCCGGCAGTTGCTCGCGTACGCACGCCGGTGACGGTGCCGGCACCCCCGCCCCCGGCGACGATGACGAGGAACTCCGCTGAAAGAACCTGGCGCGTGCCCCGACGGGCGGGGATACGGACCAGATCAAGGCCGTGGCCGCCGGGGCGGGGGACGTGGCGGTGGTGAACAGCTACTACCTGGCGCGGCTCGCCGAGTCCGACGATCCCGAGGAGCGGCGCGTGGCGGGGCAGGTCGCTGCGTTCTTCCCGAACCAGGCGGGCCGGGGCACGCACGTGAACGTCAGCGGCGCGGGGGTGACCCGCAGTTCCAAGAACCGGGAGAACGCCGTCCGGCTGCTGGAGTTCCTCTCGGGCGACGAGGCGCAGCGCCTCTTCGCGGAGGCCAACCAGGAGTACCCGATGAAGCCGGGCGTGCCGTGGTCCGCGACGCTGCGCGCGTGGGGCGAGTTCCGGGCGGACTCGCTCGCGCTCACACCGCCAGGCGCGACCAGACGCCCAGTCACGCGGTCCTCGACTATGTCGAGCAGCCCGCCCGCCGCCGGGGCGATCACCGGGAGGCCGCTGGCCATCGCCTCGAGCACCACGTTGCCGAACGCCTCCGTGTCGGAGGGGAAGACGAAGAGATCCGCGCCGGCGTAAGCCGCGGCCAGCGCGCTGCCGTCCAGATAGCCGGTGAAGCGCACGCCCGGCCCGGCGAGCGCCTCGAGCCGCGTGCGCTCCGGACCGCCGCCCACCACCAGCAGCGCCGTGCGTACGGGGGCCGCCTCGTGCACGCGGTGGTACGCCTGCAGCAGTAGGTCGATCCGCTTCTCGGCGGCGAGCCGGCCGACGTAGAGCAGCACCACCTCCGCGTCGGGGACCATCCGCTGGCGCAGTTCGGGCGAGCGCCGCGCGGGGGAGAAGAGGTCCAGATCGACCCCGCGGCTCCAGATGCGTAGGCACGGGTGGAAGCCGTGCCCGAGCGCCTCGTCGCGGGTCGCGCGGCTGGGCACGAAGGTGAGCTGCGCCCGGGCATGGAAGCGCCGCATGTACTCCCAGAGCGGCTGGCGCAGGATGCCGAGCCCGTAATGCGCCGCGTAGGTGGGGAAGTGGGTGTGCAGGGAGCTGACCAGCGGCACGCCGTGCCGACGTGCCCAGCGCACGCCCGACCAGCCGACGCCGAACTCGGTGGCCACGTGCACCAGGTCCGGCGCGAAGGCGCGCAGCCTCGCCGCGCCGGCGGCGCCCAGCCCGTGCGCGAGCTGCAGCTCCGGGTAGCGCGGCACCGGCACGCCCGGCAACTGCAGGTGCAATGCGGCGCAAGGCTCGCTCGCCCCGACGTGCGGTGTGACCAGCGCGACCTGCCCGCCGCGCGCCTGGAGGTGGTGCACCAGGCGCCGCAGCGTGCGCGCGGCGCCGTTCAACTGCGGTACGTAGGTGTCGCTGAAGAGGGCAAGCCGCAAGTGCTCCGTTCGTTCGGGGTGGCCGCGCCGGCGGTGCGGTCGCACGATGCGATCGGGACGGGTGCTTCCATCGGTCGGCTGCGGAAACGGGGGCCAGCCGGGTGGAAGCTCTCCGGTGGTGGTAGCGGCGAGGTGCCGGTTTGGTAACGAATCGAGTGCACGGCGCCGCAGCCCTGCGCAGGGTCTCGCGCGCGCCGTGCCGGCCGCTTGGGTCGACGATCTCGGAGGCGGCGCCCGTCCGCCCCTGAGCCTCAGGCGGGGGCGGCTACCAACCGCTCGCGCCAGAGGGCGAGCCGGCCGGCGTCGGAGCACTCCCGCGGCGTGCGTGGGCGCGAGCCGAGGGAGATGAGCGGCGGCGGGGAGTAGGGGCGCCAGCGGCGCATGCCGACGCGGTCGCCCAAGTCGCGGGAGACGGCGTGCAGGCGGCCGCGCGCGTGGTCCCGCTGGGAGCGCTCTCCGAGCGCGAGGGCAAGCAGGAGCGCCTCGCGCGCTGCGGGCAGGTCGCCCTCGGCCACGTACAGGTCGGCGAGCTGGTGCGCGACGCGGGCCCGGTCCACCGGGTCCGGGAAACGCAAGACCGCGCGGCAGAGGTCGAGCGCCGCGCGCCGCCGCGCGCCGCGGGCGCGCCGGATCCGCGCCCGCTCCTCCAGCGCCACGCCCACCGCCTCGCCATCGCCGGCGGCGCGGGCCGCGCGCGCCACCTCCCCCAGCCGCGCCTCCGCGTCCGCCGAGACCACCGCCTCGCCGATCCGCGCCAGGCGTGCGATGGCGCCGCCCGCCGCATCCAGCGAGCGGGCGGTCCGGTACAGCTCCAGCGCCCGCACCCGGTCACCCTGCCTGCGCGCCACCCGGCCCGCGTGCAGGGCGACGGTGGCGCTGCCGGGAGCGACCGCGCGCGCGAGCCGGAGCACGGCGTCCGCCTCCGGCAGACGCCGCGTCGTCTCGAGCTGGTACGCGTAGTCCACCAGGGCGTCCACGAGCGGAGCGTCGCCCTCCGCCTCCGGCCCGGTGAGGAGGAGGCGAGTCAGCAGTGCCGCCTCGCCGTCGCGCAGCGCCGCGATTTCCCGCTCCGCGCGGCGCCGCAGGAACTCGCGCCCGTCTGCCCCGTCCACGCAGCGCTCCAAGGCGCGCAGCACCACGGCGACCGCCGCCGTACGCCGGCGCCGCTCCCCCGAGGTCGTCTCGGCGATGAACAGCAGCGTCTCAGCGGCGGCGTGTAGGTCGGCGGCGTGCGGCATGGCGTGCAGCATCATGGCGTGGCACGATTGAGAACGCGTCTCAAAGGCAAGCTACCTGCCACCGCGAGCCCGCGTCAATCCCTCGCCCGCCGAACACCAGGGTTTTCGGACAGCGCGGCGGGGAATCTCCCACAGGCGGCAGGCTCCGTCCCACACCGGTGTGCAGACCCCGGCGAGGAGGATACCCACGGCCGCTCCCGTCGTCACCGCAGACCGCCTGAAGAGAAACAGGATTCAGGATTCAGGATTCGGGATTCAGGGAACCCCGGTTTCGTCGTCCAGGGTCGGCGCAGCCGGTGGGCGACTGAAGAGAAAAGGATTGGGGATTCCGGGAGACTGCCCGGCGCATGCTAGAGGCAGGCAGCGCGTTTCGTCATCACGGGTCCGCAACGCGGGGGGAGGACTGAAGGGGCTCTCCGCCGTCGCCGGCGAGGCAGCGGACCGCCGGGAATGACGCCGGGGCCGTCGCAGCGACGGCCCCGGCGTCCCCTTCCGACGAGCGCCCCGCCTGCTACGGCCGGGCCTTCGGCTTGGCGGGGTTGTAGGTGCTGCAGACCGCGCCCTGCGCGCTCATCTCCACGCGGATCTCCCCCGCGTGGCACTCCTTGTTCGCGTTGTGGCTGCAGTCGGTGGCCGAGCACGACGCCACGGCGCTGGTGGCGGCGGACGGCTGCTGCTGAGGATTTGCCATGGTGTGTCTCCCGCTGGCGGGTGGTCGGCTCTGTCCGGGGGTACCAGGCCGCACGATAAAGCCCGTCACGCCCTCGCGCAAGTATCTGGGTGGCATGAACTTGCGAATCACTATCAACCGGCTCCCCGCGTACCCGTCCAGCGTACGTTCTCGGGGCGGCCGTGCCCGTGCGGCTCGGTCGTCAGTCGCAGAGGCCGAGCAGCGTGGAAGCTGGCAGGCGCCGATCGCGAGCGGATGGCGGAGCGGTAACGAGAGGGCGACTCCGCTCCGGCCGGGGGGAGGTGCGGCCCGGCGCGCGAGCGTGTTCGTAGCGGCGCCGTTAGGCAACGCCGCGCGAGCGATGCGCACGCCGATCGCCTGCGCGCCTCGCCGTGACGCGGGCGTTACCGGACGGCGGTGTGGTCGCGTCGCCTGATGCGCTACGATGGAGGCGTGTGGTGGGTTCCTTCCACGAGACCCGGTGAGGAGAGCGCAGAACGGAATGTACACGGCAAAGGCAAGGGAGAGGACGGGTGCTGCGCAGCGGGCCGGGCAACTGCTCGCGCTGCTCGCGGCCGGCAGCCTGGGTGCGGCCCCGGTCGCCGCACAGCCCCCGGTGGCGGAGCGGGCTGCCTCTCATCCGCACTTCGGGTGCTCCGTTCACGAGTGGGGGCTTCTCCGCACTCCGATCCACTCGCTTTGCCCGGACGAATCGGAGTGCGGAGAGGCCCCCAATCACTCACTCCTCACCCGAAGTTCGGATCACCTCAGTCTCACGGTGGGTGGCATGGCGATCCAGCGGTCCCGGTTGCTCCTGGGGAAGCTCGCGTACGAGCGTGGTCGTCTGGCGGTTTCCGCCGAGCTGATGCACGACGAAGTGACGGAAGGGCGCGGTGAGGGCGCGGAGAACTACTACCGCGCGCGGGCAGCGACGCTGGTGGGGCGGATCTACAGTCGCGCGCCGGGGCGCGGTTTCTATGGAGAGCTCGGCGCCGGCCATGCCCGCGCCGCGCTGCGCTCCACCGACCCCGCCGGCACGGTGCGCCGGGACGAGGGCGAGCTGCCGCTGCTGGCCTACGGTGGCGGCGTGCGCTTCGGGCGCACCCGCGGCGGCCTGTTCGCGGAGCTGGGGCTGCGCTCCGCCCTCTTCGCGCGCGAGCTGCACCTCTACACCGACGAGCCACCCCCTGGCAGTCGCGAGGAACGGCTCGGTGAGCGTTCGTGGTTCCTCGGCGGTGGCGACGCATCGGCACAGTTGTACGTGGGGCTGGGCTACAGCTTCTGAGCCTCGCCGCCGCAGCCAGCCGAGGTGCCGGCACCCTTGCCTGAGGCGTACGGGCGCGCCGGTTCACGCAGCGGCCCGAGCAGGGGCGCCGGGCCGGGCGCGTGAGCGTGTGGGTTCGGCATGGTTCTTCCCCGACCCGGGTGGTATTCTACGCGGCGAAGTACGGAGTGCGCCGGGGCGCGGGCGCTTGAACGAACCTGTCGACACCGGCAGCCGCAGGTCGCCGCCCCGCCCGGCGGCAGCGCGGCCCGGCAGGCGACGGTGTCGATGCTTGCGGTGTGGCCGCGTGCTCGGGCCGAGGGCGCGCGGCAGACGACTGACCTCGCACGGGGGAGGTGCTATGCGCGTGCTGAACGTCCACGAGCGGGTCATCGCGGCGGCGTCCCAGCCGGTGGGCGCACTGCTGGACTCGCTCGCCTCGCCCAACGACCGGCTCTGGCCGCACGACCGCTGGCCGGCGATGCGCTTCGACCACCCGCTCGGCGTGGGCGCGGACGGCGGGCACGGCCCGGTGCGCTACCGCGTGGAGACGTACGAGCCCGGCCGTGCCGTGCGCTTCCGCTTCCGCGCGCCGCGCGGCTTCCACGGCACGCACGGCTTCGACGTCGCGCCGCTGGACGCCGGGCGCACCCGGCTGCGCCACACGCTGCAGATGGACGCGAGCGGCCCGGCGCTGCTCACCTGGCCGCTCGCCTTCCGGCCGCTGCACGACGCGCTCATTGAGGACTCTCTCGACCGCGCGGAGCGCAGCCTGGGGTTGCGGCCGGCCGGCGCCCGCTGGTCGGCGCGCGTGCGACTGCTGCGGCGGCTGTTCGGCGCCCGCACCGCTGGGGCTCCCCGTTCCCTGCCCCCCCACGCTTGACTCCGGTGTCGTTCAGTCCCGATGTACGGCGCCGCCGAGCGGGGTGAGGAACGCCCGCAGCGCTGTCAGCGTCGGCCGACCGCCCGGAACCACGCCGAGTGCGCGGAGCGTGCGCGCCAGTGCGCCGTAGACCGCCGCGCGGGGCAGGAAGACGTCGGCGCCCGCGGCCAGCGCTCGGCGGCCCACGGCGGAGTCGCGGCTGGCGGCGTAGACGATGAGCGGCAGGTCCGGGGCCGCAGCGCGGACGCGGCGCACCAGCGTCAGGTCGTCCGTTCCCGAGAGGCCGAGGTGGAGCGCCACGGCGTCAACGGCGGCGAGGGCACGCAGGAGCGCTCCCGGCTCCGCGGCCACCGCCACCGTGACCGGCGCGCCGTCCGGCCCCGCGAGGCGCTGGCGGATGAGGTGGGCGGCATCGCTCTGCGCCTCACCGAGCAGAAGCTGCACAGGCGTCGACATGGAACCCCCTGCGAGTGGCGAGTTGCGGCAGGCGCGCCGTCCGTCAGCGGCCGGGCGGCAGCAGTGCGACTCCGTCCACGTCCAGCGGAACGGACACGCCGGCGAGGCGCGCCAGCGTGGGCGCCACGTCCACCGTCGAGGCTCGCGCCGATCCGGCGGGCGGGGATGCCCGGGCCGAGCTAGTGGGTCAGTTGGCTTGTTAATCGCCATTGCTGCAGCACTCCAGGTCGGCGGCGGTGCACGACATGTCGGGTGCAGGCGGCGGAGCCGCCCAGCCGGTGGCGGCGCTGCCGGGCGCGCTCGCGCCGGCGTCGGTGCCGTCCACCCCAGGTGAAGGACGTGGGAGCGCGGGTCCACGCCCGCGCCACGCTCTCCAGCGCCTGGATGATCTCGCCTGGACCTTGCGGGTGCGTGCCGCTCAGCGCCCGACGCACCAGGATGCGCTGGATGGACTCCGCCAGGTGGCACTGCATGGCTTCGCCATGCACCGGACCACCCAGCCAGCTGCCGCCCAGCGGCGTATAGCGCACCATCACGCCGTGCACCATCCGCCAGCAGAGCAGCTCCGCCGAGCAGTGCCCCGCCAGGTTGTCCCAGACGAGCAGCCGCCGCAGCGGCGGCAACTCCTCCAGCAGCGTGAAGCGCACGCGCAAGCCCTCCTGCCAACGCTGCCACTGGGCGCGACCCTCTTCGGCACTGCGCAGCCGCGGCGGCGGCAAGCCGGCCAGGATCTCCCGCAACTCGGCCTTGAGCCAGGGATGCAGCCCGTGCCCCGTCTGGCACCAGGAGCGATCCCGCTGCCAGCTGTAGCCCGCCGCGTGCAGCACCTCGTGGATCGTGGAGGTGCTCAGCCGCGGCAGGCCTGCCCGGCGCAGGCTCCGCTTGAGGGTGCCCAGCGACCAGGTGGCGGTGCCGTCCTGCTCCCGATCCGGCCTGCGCTGGACCTCCGCCAGGATCTGCGCCCGCTCCACACTCGTGTAGCGCGCCGGCGCTCCGCCGCCGTGCCGGCTCTCCAGGGCGGCGAGCCCCTCGCGGTTGAAGTGAGAGACCAGGTGCGAGACCGCATCCCCGCTGCGTCGCCCAGCCGCCTGTGCCGCGGCCGTGTAGGAGGCTCCACTCGCCACCGCGAGCAGCTCCTTGGCGCGCGCCACTTCGGCGGCCGGGGCTGCCGCCGAGCGGCTGAGCTTCTCCAGCCAACCCCGCTCCTCCTCGGTGAGCGGACGCAAGGGATCGAGCGGTCGCCTCGCCATGAGAACCTCCCTGTGCTGACGTCTCTCCAGAGCCCGCTCCACGTGCTGCATCTATATGGCCACCGCCAAACCAACGGACCCACTAGCGGCGCCGGCTCGCCTCGTACTCGGCGATGTACTGCTCGGGCGGCGTGCTGGCGATGACCTCCGCCAGCACGTCCAGCGGCAGGTCGTCCAGCCGGCGGAAGTGCAGGCACGACTTGCCCATGTCCAGCTTCTTGCCCGCCGCGCGGAACGCCTCTTCCAGCCGCTGCCGCCGCTCGGGCGAGGCGTAGACGTGGGTGAGATAGAGCACGTAGTCGTGCTTCTGCGCCGCCAGTGCGGCGTAGGCGAGCGGCTGCCGGTTGTAGGTGTGCGGATAGCGCTCCAGCGGAATCCCGTAGCCGATCATCCCCCAGCTCATCGCCTCGCGGTACCCGTCCGGCAGGTGGCGCAGGACGACCTCGCGCACAGCGGCGACGACTGCGCGCCGCTCCGCCGGCAGCTCCTGCAGGTACTCCTCGACCGTCGCCGCGTTGCTCCTGGCCATGGCAGTGCTCTCCACGTCTGAGGGGATCCGACCTCGTGGGCGGGCGCTCAGCGCCCGAGCCGTTCAGTCAGGCGGCCGCCCGCCGGGACCGGACGTACGACGCTCACATCGATCAACGACGAAATCGCCAACGCGGTGAGCACGCGGCTGCTCGCGGCGCGGGCCGCGCTGCCAGCCGGACCAGCCGCCGGGCCACGTCGGCGTCAGGTCGCCGCCTTCGCGTCGCGCTTCGCCGCGGCGGCGGCGGACCGGCAGGCGCCTGACCCCACCCCGCCGGCACGGCGAGTCCCGGCTCTACGGCCCGTGCATTGACACTGTTCGCTGCGCGCGGCATCTTCCACGATATCAACCCCCACGCAGGAGGCAGACGATGACGCAGCGCACCGCTGGACGCACTGCGGACCCCGAGGCCCAGGTACGGCGCGCCTTCGTGGCGCGCTTCGAGCAGGTCGTGCGCGAGATCGGCGAGGAGGCCGACCTCCAGGTGCTAACCGAGGCGCTCTCGCTCGACAGCTCGATCAGCGCGCTCGCGCTCGCGCTCACACAGGCGGTCCCCTTCCGCCCGGCTCATGATCCGCTGGCGGCCGCGCGGGCCCGCGGCGCCGCCGCGCGAGAGCGGCTCGTCAGCCGCACGGGCCCGCTGCTGCGGGTCGGCGAGGTCGCCGAGCGGCTCGGCGTCTCCGCGCAGGCGGTGCAGGCGCGCCGCGGCCGGGGCACGCTGCTGGCCGTGCCGCTGCCCAACGGCGAGCACGTCTACCCCGCCCTCCAGTTCGGCGACCGTGGCGCCGTCGCCGGACTGGGGGCCGTGCTCGCGCGTTTCCGCGACGCCGATCCCTGGACCCAACTGAGCGTGCTGGCCGCACCGTCGCGTCGCCACGAAGGGCGCAGCGCCTTCGAGCTGCTCCACGCGGGTGAGGTCGAGGCGGCCGAGCGCATCGCTACCGGCTACGGCGAGCACCTGGGATGAGCGAGCCGCGCGCGCTGCCTGGCCCGCCACCCCCGCCGCCCGCCGACTTCGCCAGGCGCACGCTGCCGGAGATCCGCGTCCCGGAAGGCAGCGTCGTCTACCGCATCTACCTGACTGCTCGGACGCTGGCCGGCGCGCTCTACTACGGTCCGCGCGCCGATCCGCTGGAGTGCGGGCGCTGGGACTCTCCGACGGACGCCTTCGGCGTCTGCTACCTGGCGGAGACGGCCAGGCTCGCCTTCGCCGAGACGCTGCTGCGCGACCTCGACCGCGACGACGTCACCACCCATGAGCTCGCGCTGCGCTCGCTCGCGAGCGTCGCGGTGCTGCGCGAGCTTCGTCTGCTCCGCCTGCATGGCGGGCACGCGCGCGCGCTCCGCGCCTCCGGGGTGGTGCAGGCGCCCTACGCCACCACCCAGGCCTGGTCGCAGGCGATCCACGACCACCTGGCAGAGGTCGACGGGGTCTACTACCGCTCGCGGCTGGACGACGACGCCTTCGCGATCGCGCTCTACGCGCGCGCCGCCGGCGCCGTCCAGGCGAAAGACTCCACCGAGCTGCTCGACCCCGCGCTCGCCGCCGAGCTCGGCGCCTGGACCGACCACTACGGGATCGGCCTCGCACCGTAAGTGCTCTCCACGTTCGGGGTGGGCTCGCGGCCTGCGCCCGCTCAGCGCTCGGACCACACGGCCAGCTCGTTGCCGCTGAGATCGGTGAAGTGGAAGCGCCGGCCGCCGGGGAAGGCGAACGGCGCGCGGGTGACGCGCCCGCCCGCCGCCTCCACCCGCTGGCGCGCCGCCTCCAGGTCCGCCGCGTAGATCACCACCAGCGGCCCACCGACCCGCGCCGGCAGCTCCGTGCTGAAGCCGCCCGCCAGCCGGCCGTCGTGGAAGCTGGCGTAGTCCGGCCCGTAGTCCTCGAACCCCCACCCGAAGACGGCGCCGTAGAAGCGCTTCAGCTCGGCGACGTCGCGCGCCGGGAACTCGATGTAGTCGATGCGGCGGTCGTTGACGGCGGCGTCCATCCTATGCGCGGCGGGAGCGGGCGGTGGCGACGCCGCTGCCCGCGCGGAGCCGGGTGGCCGTTGGTTCTCACCCGCGGTGCAGGTGGCAAGGCAGAGCGCGGTGGCCACAGCCAGGATGGGCTTCTTCATCGGCGGGGCGAGGTGGGACGGATTCCGGCAAAACACCGAAGGCGGGTGCAGTATACCGGCGGCCCGCGGGCGGGACAAGGAAGTCGTATCGACGCCGTTGCCGACGCAGCGAAGCGCTGCCCGTCGCTTCGGGGCTACGCGGGCCCGGGGCACGCAGTCCGCCGCGGTGCTACCGGCGCACCTCGCCTACGAAGTGGCTCACCCGGGGTCGCTCCTCGCCGGTGTGCAGCGCCGCCACCCGCTCCTCCAGCGCGCGGTCGGCGGCGGTCACGCGCTCGTGGTGGCGCAGGTGCTCCACCCAGGAGGGGGAGACGAAGTGCTCGACGTAGCGCGCCGGGTCCAGCGGGTCGCGGAAGAGCTCCCAGCGCAGCGCGCCGTCGCGCAGCCGCTCGCTGCGCAGGGCGCAGATCGCCTCGCGGAACTCCGCGGCGCGTGCCGGCTCGACGCGGTACGCGATGGTCACCAGCACCGGCCGATCGTCGCGCTCGTGCTCCGCGACCAGCGTCGGCGCCAGCGCCGGCCAGTGGCGCGAGGGCGAGAGGTCCAGCTTCTCGAAGGTACCGAGGCGGAAGCGGGCCGCCGCCGGCAGGAGCGCCAGCGCCAGGCCGGCCGCGGCGAGGAGCAGGGTGAGCGGCGTGCCGAGGCTCTCGGCGGCGGCGCCCCAGGCGAGCGCGCCGGCCGCCTGGCCGCCGAAGAAGACCATCAGGTAGGGGGCCAGCAGCGTGGTGGGCGCGCTCCGCGGCGCGCTTCCGTCAGGATGGCTCATGGCGCTCTCCGGTGGGGGTAGGATGCACGTCCCACGAGTAGCCGCGCGCCGGGGGCGCTGTCTTGTACGGGATTGCGGTGGTGGGAGGGCCGCAGCCCCACTCGTCGCCAGCGCCGCGGCATCGAAGTCCGAAAACGGCGAGACAGAGACCCCGTCGCCGCTTAGGTTGTCTGCAGGTTGGATGGCCCATCGGAGGGAGAGCCCTGCATGACCCTGGAGCCCACGAGCTGCTACCGCGCCCTCAGCGCCCGCGATCCGCGCTTCGACGGCGTCTTCTTCGTGGGCGTGACCACGACGGGCATCTACTGCCGCCCGGTCTGCCGCGCGCGGCTGCCGGGCGCGGACCGCTGCCGCTTCTTCCCCAGCGCGGCCGCGGCGGAAGCGGCGGGCTTCCGCCCCTGCCTGCGCTGCCGGCCGGAACGGGCGCCGGGCCGCTCCGTGGTCGATGCCACCGCCCGCGTGGCCCGGGGCGCCGCGGCGCTGATCGCGGCCGGCGTGCTGAACGACGGGAGCCTGGAGGACCTCGCCGCGCGGCTGCACACGAGCCCACGCCAGTTGCGGCGCGCGGTGCGGCGGGAGTACGGGGCGGGCCCGGTGGAGCTGGCGCAAACGCATCGCCTCCTGCTCGCGAAGCGATTGCTCACCGACTCGGAGCTGCCGATCGCCGCGGTGGCGTTCGCGAGCGGCTTCGCCAGCCTACGGCGCTTCAACGCGCTCTTCCGCGCGCGCTACCGCATGAGCCCCACGCAGCTGCGGCGCAGCCGCCCGGGGCACGGCGCGCCGACGCCAGACGTCTTCCGGCTCGCCCTCGACTACCGCCCACCGCTGGACTGGGAGGCGCTGCTCGCCTACCTCGGTGCGCGCGCCGTGCCCGGCGTGGAGGTGGTGGAGGGCGGGTGCTACCTGCGCACCGTCGCGCTCGGCGAGCACCGAGGGTGGGTGGCGGTGACGCCTGCGCTCGGCGCCGCGAACGCGCTGCAGGTCGAGGCGTCGCTCTCGCTGGCGCCCGCGCTGATGCCGCTGCTGGCGCGGCTGCGCACCCTCTTCGACCTGGACGCGGAGCCGGAGGCCATCGCCACCCACCTCGCGGCGGACCCCCGGCTGGCGCCGCGGGTGCGCCGCCGCCCGGGCCTGCGCGTCCCCGGCGCGCTGGACGGCTTCGAGCTGGCGCTGCGCGCCGTCCTGGGCCAGCAGGTGAGCGTACGCGCCGCGACCACGCTGGCGGGGCACGTGGCCGACGCGTTCGGCGAGCCGGCCGAGACCCCCCACCCGGCGCTCGGCCGCTTCCCCGTCTCCGCCGCTCGGCTCGCCGAGGCGGCGCCCGAGCAGATCGCGGCGCTGGGCGTCACTCGCGCGCGGGCGGCGTGCATCGTCGCCCTCGCGCGGGCGGTGGCGGACGGCTCGCTGCGTCTGGAGCCCGGCGCCGACGTGGAGGAGACGCTCGCCCGTCTGCAGGCGCTCCCCGGGATCGGCCCCTGGACGGCGCAGTACGTGGCGCTGCGGGCGCTGCACTGGCCGGACGCCTTCCCCGACGGCGACCTGGGGCTGCGCCGCGCGCTCGGCGGCCTCACGCCGGCAGCGTTGCGCCAGGTTGCGGAGGCCTGGCGCCCCTGGCGCGCCTACGCGGCGCTGCACCTCTGGCAGAGCCTGTCCGATGCGCCGTACTCCATCCCCTCGGCCGAGGAGGTCGCATGACCAGGCCCGTGTTCTATTCCGTGCTGCAAGGAAGCCCTATCGGTGACCTCCTGCTCACCTCGGACGGCGAGGCCCTCACCGGTGTCTACCTGGGCGAGCACCGGGGTGGGCCGCGGCCGCAGGCGCACTGGACTCGCGACGAACGTCGCCTTGAGGGAGCCGCCGCGCAACTCGCCGCCTACTTCGCGGGCGAGCGCACCGAGTTCGAGCTCCCGCTCGCCCCGCGCGGCACCCCCTTCCAGCTGCGAGTCTGGCAGGCGCTCCGGGAGATCCCGTACGGCGAGACGATAAGCTATGCCGAGCTGGCCCGTCGCGTCGGCCAGCCTGGCGCCGTACGCGCGGTCGGCGCAGCCAACGGCCGCAACCCGATCTCCATCGTCGTCCCCTGCCACCGCGTGATCGGCGCCGACGGCTCGCTCACCGGCTACGGCGGCGGGGTGGAGCGCAAGCGGGCACTGCTGGAGCTGGAGGCGCGGGTGCGCGCCGGCTTCGCCTCCGCTTCCCGGTGAACCCCCCGCGAGCCCCCGGAGAAAGGACAGCATGCGAACCGACGGCGGCGCGCCGGAGATGACCCTGGATCCCGACGATTGGGAGGAGTTCCGAGGGCTCACCCACCGCATGGTGGACGACGTGGTCGGCTACCTCGCCACGTTGGGTGAGCGGCCCGCCTGGCAGCCGATGCCCGACGAGGTGCGCCGGTCGTTCGAGGGGCCCGTCCCGCGCCACGGGAGCGGCGAGGAGGCGGTCTACGAGGCGTTCAGGCGCAACGTCCTGCCCTACCCCAACGGCAACCTCCACCCGCGCTTCTGGGGGTGGGTACAGGGCAACGGGACACCGCTGGGGATGATGGCGGAGATGCTCGCCGCCGCGATGAACCCGCACCTGGCCGGCTTCAACCAGGCGCCGGCACGGGTGGAGCACCAGGTCCTCCGCTGGCTGGCGGAGCTGATGGGCTTTCCGCCCACGGCCAGTGGCGTGCTGGTGAGCGGTGGGAGCATGGCGAACCTCCTCGGGCTCGCCGTCGCCCGCCACGCCCGTGCGGGGTTCGACGTGCGCCGGGAGGGCCTCCAGGGCGACCGGCCGCGCCTGACGCTCTACGCCTCGTCGGAGATGCACGGCTGGCTGCAGAAGGGCGTCGAGCTGCTCGGGCTGGGCGACCGGGCCTACCGCCGCATCCCCGTGGACGAGGAGTACCGCATCGACCTCGCGGCGCTGGCGCGGGCGGTGCAGGACGATCGTGCGGCCGGGCACCGGCCGATCTGCGTGCTCGGCACCGCCGGCACCGTGAACACCGGCGCGGTCGACGACCTGCGCGCGCTCGCCGCCTTCTGCCGTGAGCAGGACCTCTGGTTCCACATCGACGGCGCCTTCGGCGCGTGGGCCCACCTCTCCGAGGAGCTGCGGCCGCTCGTCGCCGGGCTGGAGGCGGCGGACTCGCTCGGCTTCGACCTGCACAAGTGGGGCTACCTGCCCTTCGAGTGTGCCTGCGTGCTGGTGCGCGACGCCCGGGCCCACCGCGCCGCCTTCGCCCTGTCGGCCAGCTACCTGGCCGAGGCGGAGCGCGGCGTGATCGCCGGAGGGCTCCCCTTCGCCGAGCGGGGGATCGACCTCACGCGCGGCTTCAAGGCGCTCAAGGTCTGGATGTCGCTGAAGGCCTACGGGACGGAGAAGCTCGCCCGACTGATCGAGCAGAACGTGCGCCAGGCGTGCTATCTGGCAGAGCTGGTGGAAGCGGATGCGGAGCTGGAACTCCTCGCCCCGGTGACGCTCAACGTCGTCTGCTTCCGCTACACGGCGCCCGGCCTGGATCAGGAGGCGCTCGACGTCCTGAACCGGGAGATCCTGCTGCGCGTGCAGGAGAGCGGCGTCGCGGTGCCGTCGAGCACCACGCTGGAGGGCCGCTTCGGCCTGCGCGTGGCCATCACCAACCACCGCAGCCGGCGCGAGGACTTCGACGTGCTCGTACGCGTCGTCCTGGAGACCGGCGAGCGGCTGCTCCGCGAGGGCTGGCCCGCCACCGGGGCAGCGTAGATTCAACTGCCGGGCGGCATCCGCTCCGCCGGGATCCGCTGCTTGCGGCCAAACTCGGGGGCGGCGCTTGCGCCCCCGCGCGGTGCCGTACCATCTTGCCCGCGACCCGGTTGCACCCCTCACCCCGGCCCGATCGCAGCGTTGAGCATGCCCGATTCCGAGACGAGTCCCTCGACCCTCGAAGCCGCGCTCGCGCGCACCGAGGCCGACGCCGAGAGCGCCGCGCGCGCCGCCGCCGCCGTGACGCGCGAGATCCGCCGCGCGCACGGCGCCGCCGCGCACGGCACGCTGCGCGACCTGCAGAAGGCGCTCGCCGCCGCCGAACAGCTCGCCGACGCGCTGCGCGAGGCGACGCGCTCGCTGCGCGCGGGCTGGCGCTTCGACGAGCGCGCCCACCTGGAGTCCGGCGCCTACACCGCCGAGCTGCTGGCCGCCGCGCAGGAGCGCGGGGTGCGGCTCTTCGAGCAGGACGAGCGCATCCTCAGCTACCCCTCGGTGGTGCGCGTGCTGCCCGCCGAGGCGGCGCTGGAGATCGACCGCAAGCGCGAGCGCCGCATCCGCCCCTCGGTGGTCGTCGAGCACCTGCGCGCGCAGCAGGGGCGGCCGCCGCGCTTCCGCGCCGAGGCGTTCCTGGAGGCGCTCTACCGCGCCTATCACCTGGCGCGCAAGGAGCAGGGCCGCCACGACGGCGCCACCCTCCGCCTGCTGGACCTCTACCAGGTCCTCACCGTGCTGCCGGGGCAGCGGCAGGAGTACTCCAAGCAGGAGTTCGCGCGCGACGTCTACCTGCTGGACCAGAGCGAGACGAAGCAGACGAAGGGCGGGCTGCGGGTCAGCTTCCCGGCCGCGACGGGCACCAAGCAGTCCGGCACGCTCTCGACGGTCACGCAGGAGGGCGAGCTGAAGGTCTACTACGGCATCGCCTTCCGCGCATGATCCGCCCTGCGGACTACCTGGCGTTCCTGCGCCGCGAGTACCTGGCGGACTTCATCCGCGCCGGCGGCGCGGCGGTCAAGTTCGTGGTGCCCTTCGAGGGCGCGGCGCTCGCGGACCTGGAGGAGGGCCTGGCCCGGGCGGCGCGGGAGCAGGGCTACGTGGTGGCGCGGGTCGACGCGCGCGAGGTCAAGCTGCACCTGGCAGACCGGCTCTTCTTCGAGGTCGCGCGCCAGGTGCCGTGGGACGAGCTGGCGCGCGCCGTGGTGCTGCAGGCGCTCGCGGAGCTGCGCTTCCAGCTCCCGCCCGCGGGCGAGCCGCTCTCGGTGGAGGCGCTCGCCGAGGCCAACCGCTACAACGCGCAGGAGCTGCGGCGCGACCTCAGCCGCCGCCTGCAGCAGCGCATCCTGGGCGACTACCTGCTCTCGCAGGAGTTCCGCACCGCCATGCTGCGCCTCTGCCAGGCGCAGGTGGACACGGGCGCCGCCGCGCAGCACGACCGCAGCGCCGTGCTGGAGTGGCTGCGCGGCGAGCTGCGGCTGCTCTCCAGCCTGAAGCCAGCGGGCATCTTCCAGCGCGTCGGCCGGCACAACGCGCGCCACCTGCTGCTCTCGCTGGCGCACTGGCTGCCGCTCGCCGGCCGCAGCGGCCTGCTGCTGGACCTGGACATCGCCCGCTACGCCGTGGCGCGGCGCGGCGCCGCGGGCGAGGGGCTCTACTACAGCAAGGCCGCGGCGATGGACGCCTACGAGGTGCTGCGCCAGCTCATCGACGCTACCGACGAGCTGAGCCACTGCTTCGTGCTGGTGGCCTGCGCGCCCGAGTTCCTGACCGACGACGCGCGCGGGCTCGACGCCTACCACGCGCTCAAGCTGCGCATCTGGGACGAGGTGCACGACCAGCGCCGCGCCAACCCGCTCTCGGCGCTGATCCGCCTCTCGCCCGCCGCCGAGCCCTGGAGCCACGCCGCATGACCGACGACCCCACCCGCAACGACCCGCACGGCGAGCCGCGCGGCCAGCCGCACGACGCTGTGCGCGACGGCGCCGGGCGCGACGAAGCCGGCCGCAGCGCACGCGTGGCGCAGCGGCGCGCCGTCGAGGCGCTGCGCTCCGGCGTGCCCAACCGCGACGCCGTGCTGGCGCTGGGCTCGGCGCAGGACGAGATCGAGCGGCGCTTCGAGGAGCGGCTGGAGGCGGTGCGCGCCGGCCGCGCCGCCGGCGGCCTGCTCGTCGGCGGCGACTTCGGCTCCGGCAAGAGCCACCTGCTGGAGTACCTGCGGCACCAGGCGCTGGCGGAGGGCTTCGTCGTCAGCAAGGTCGTCGTCAGCAAGGAGACGCCGCTGCATGACCCGGCCAAGGTCTTCCAGGCGGCGGTCGCGGGGGCGTCGGTGCCGGGCCGGCGCGGCGCGGCGCTCGCCGAGATCGCCGCCGCGCCGCGCGGCTTCGACGCGAAGGCGTACGACGAGTTCACGCGCTGGGTCAACTCGCGCGCCAGCGCGCTGGACGAGCGCTTCGCCGCCACGCTCCACCTCTACCAGCGCCTCGGCGACGACCCCGAGTTCGCCGACCGCCTGGTGCGCTTCTGGGCCGGCGACCCGATCGGCGTCGGCGAGCTGAAGCGCCGCCTCAAGGAGATCGGCGAGGCCGCAACCTGGACGTTCCCCAAGATCACGCCGCGCGAGCTGGCGCTGCAGCGCTTCCGCTTCGCGGCGCGGCTGATGGCCGCCGCGGGCTTCGCCGGCTGGGTGCTGCTCTTCGACGAGGTGGAGCTGATCGGCCGCTACTCGCTGCTGCAGCGTGCGCGTTCGTACGCCGAGCTGGCGCGCTGGGTGGCGGGCTTCGAGGCCGAGCCGCTGCCCGCGCTGACCGCGGTGCTGGCGATCACCGACGACTTCGACGACGCGGTGCTCTACCAGAAGCACGACCGCGAGAACGTGCCCAACCGCCTGCGCGCCCGGCAGGACGCGGCCGACGAGCTGACCGCGGTGCGCGCCGAGCAGGGCATGCGCCTCATCGAGCGCGAGCTGCTGCACCTCCTCCCGCCCACGCGCGAGACGCTGGAGGCGACCTACCGCGAGCTGCGGCGCCTGCACGGCGAGGCCTACGAGTGGCAGCCGCCGGAGCTGCCGCGGCGCGAGAGCCTGGCCTCGCGCAGCATGCGCGAGCACGTGCGCGCCTGGATCCAGGGCTGGGACCTGCGCCGGCTCGACCCCGGCTACCAGCCGACGATCGAGGTCGAGCGCCTGGAGACGGACTACTCCGAGAGCCCCGCGCTGGAGGAGCCGCCCGAGGGCGAGGCCGGCCCGGAGAGCGCGGAGGCGTAGCCGTGGCGATCCCCTTCCGGGACGCCGCCGAGCTGGAGCGGCTGGGCGCCGCCGGCTTCCTGCGCGTGCGGCCGGACGGGGTGGAGGGCGCCTGGCGCGCGGCGCTCTTCCTGACCAACGCGCGCGGCGAGCCGCTGGACTTCGCCTACAACCGCATCCGCCTGCCGCAGCGCTTCCTCTGGCGCGCGCCGGACGCCGCGGCCTACGCCGCGCGCCGGCTCGCCGCCTCGCTCTTCGAGGTCTGCCCGAGGGCGCCCGTGCTGCTGCTGGCGCTGGCGCAGGAGACGGCGCCCGCGCTCTTCACCCGCGAGCTGGACCTCGCCGTGCCCGCCGCGCGGCTGGCCGGGGCGGGTACGCCGCCCGCCGCGGGCGAGGACGCGGAGGACGTGACCGACGCGGAGGAGGGCGGCGGCGTGGGCGCGCTGCGGCTGCTGTGGGCGGGCCGCGCGCCGCCGGCGGAGCACGCCGCGCGACTGCTGCTGTTGCAGCTCTCGCAGCGCGGGCTGCTGGCCGAGCCGTTCGACCGCGCCGAGGCCGGGCTGGTGGAAGTCTACGGCCTGCTCGGCGGCGCGGGGGAGGGCGACGATGACGAGCTGGTGGCGGGAGCGCCCGAGCGCTGACGGCCTGGGCCAGGCCGCGCTGCTGCCGCTGCGGCCGAAGCTGGACGCGGCGGGCGTGGCGCGGCTGGAGGGGCTGGCGCTCTTCGGCGAGCCGTGGGAGCAGCGCCGCCGCCGCGAGCCGGACGAGGACGGCGGCGAGTTCCCGCAACCGCCCGCCGTGTCGCCGGGCGCGCTGGCGGAGTCGCTCGCGCGGCGGCTGGCCGCCGTGCTGCAGCCGCCGCTGGCGAGCTGGCTGGCGAGCAGCGGCGCGCTGGACTGGCCGCACCCCTTCCCCGCCTACCAGCGCGACGGCATCCTCACGCTGCTGGCGCGCGAGGCGCTGCTGCTGGCCGACGACATGGGCCTCGGCAAGAGCGTGCAGGCGCTGGCGGCGCTGCGCATCCTGGTGCACCAGCGCCGGGCCGAGGCGGCGCTGCTGGTGGTGCCCGCCGGGCTGATCGCGCAGTGGCGGCGCATGGCGCGCGCCTGGGCGCCGGAGCTGCGACTCTCCGCCGTCCACGGCGCGCCGGCGGACCGCGCCTGGCAGTGGCGCGCGCCTGCGCACCTCTACCTCACCAGCTACGACACACTGCGCGCCGACTTCGGCGAGCACCCCAGCTCGCCGCCGCGCCGCCGCACCTGGGACGTGGTGCTGCTCGACGAGGCGCAGCGCATCAAGAACCCCGACGCCGAGGTCAGCCGCCTCTGCAAGCGGCTGCCGCGCCGCCGCGCCTGGGCGCTGACCGGCACGCCGCTGGAGAACCGGCTGGACGACCTCGCCTCGCTGCTGGAGTTCCTCGCGCCCTGGCAGGAGGGCGAGCCGCCGCCGCGGCCCGTCGCGGGGATGGCGCTGCTGGCGCGCCACGCCGCGCTGCAACTGCGCCGCAAGAAGACGGACGTGCTGCCGCAGTTGCCGCCCAAGCAGGTGGTGGAGGTGACGCTGGAGCTGGGCCCCGCGCAGCGCGCCAGCTACGAGCGCGCCGAGCGCGAGGGCGTCGCCTGGCTGCGCGGGCTGGGCGCCGCGGCGGAGCTGCCACACGTGCTGGAGCTGGTCACGCGCCTGAAGCAGATCTGCAACTTCTGCCCGGCCACCGGCGAGTCGGCCAAGCTCGCCGACCTCGACGACCGCCTGGAGACGCTGGCCGCGGAGGGCCACAAGGCACTCGTCTTCTCGCAGTACGTGGATGAGCGCTTCGGCGTCGGCGCGCTGCGGCGCGCGCTGGCGCGCTTCCGCCCGCTCGCCTACACCGGCGAGCTCGCGCCCGCCGAGCGCGAGGAGGTGCTCGCAACGTTCGCGCGCCACGACGACCGCCGCGCGCTGCTGCTCTCGCTGCGCGCCGGCGGCCACGGGCTGAACCTGCAGCAGGCGAGCTACGTCTTCCACTTCGACCGCTGGTGGAACCCCGCCGCCGAGCGCCAGGCCGAGGACCGCGCCCACCGCCTCGGCCAGCAGGCGCCGGTCACCGTCTACAAGTACCTCTGCGCCGCCACCGTCGAGGAGCGCATCGACGCCGTGCTGCGCGGCAAGCAGGCGCTCTTCGACCAGGTAGTCGACGACGTCTCGCTCGACCTCGCCGGTCAGCTCACCCCCGCGGACCTCTTCGGCCTCTTCGGCCTGGAGCCGCCGTACCGCTGACGGGGATGGCTACCGGCTGCCGGCAGCCGGCAGCCGGCAGCCGGTAGCCATCACCCCCGCCGCACCGCCTCGGCCTGCGCGTGCAGCGGCGCGCGGCGTGGCGGCGGCACCAGCTCCGCGAGCTGGGCGAGGGTGGCGAGCAGCTTCGTCGCGATCGCCGGGTTGCCGGCGTCGAAGTGGCGGATCTGGTCGAAGGCGAGGCCGACCGCGCGCTCGAAGCTGGTGTGCTGCGCGTAGAAGTGGATGCGGCCCTCGCGCGTGCGCTCGGCGCGCGGCGGGCGGCGCGTGCCCAGCGCCAGCAGGATCCGGCCCAGGTGGTCGATGCAGCGCACGGCGGTGGTCGGGTCGTTGATGCCGGGCGAGAGCGCCTTGACGGCGATGTCCGAGATCTCGATGATCCCGAACTCGACGCCCTGCTCCGGCGTGCGTTCGGGGCCCAGCACGAAGGCGCGGCGGGCGAGACGACGGCGAGCGGCTGGCCGGGCAGCACGAATTCGCCGATGTGCGGCCGCATCCCAATCTGCAGCCGCCGGCGCTCGCCCAGCGCGAAGAGCACGCCCGCGTCCACCACCTGCAGGTAGCCACCCGCCTCGGCGTGCACCGGCGCGGCGTTGTGCTCGGGGAAGCGCGGATCGGGCGGCGGCTCCTCCGCCGCCTGGCCGAGCGGGTCGGGGAAGATCCGTTCGATGTCGCCGAGCGTGCGCTGCGTGACGCGCTCCAGGATGCTGGCCACCTGGATGGAGCGCGCCGAGTGGTTGATGAAGTAGATCAGGAAGCCGATGCTGACCAGCACCAGCACCACCGCCAGGGTGACGGCCAGCCGCGGCACGAACGCCTCGCCGGTCTCCTCCGCAGAGCGCACCGTGCGCAGCACCAGCAGCGTGTAGGTGAAGGTGGCGATGAAGACGCCCAGCACGAGCTGGTTGCCACGGTCGGCGGTGAAGTTGCGCAACACCCGCGGCGTGAACTGGCTGCTGGCGAGCTGCAGCGCCACGATGGTCACCGAGAAGACGACGCCGGTGACGGTGATCAGCCCGCCGGCGATGGCGTTCAGCACGCCGCGCGCGCCCTCCACCCCGCCGCCGAAGATCCACGAGCGCGCCACCAGCGCCTCGAAGCGCCCCGCGCGCTCCGCCTCGGTGACGACGAACGCGAGCCCGAGGGCGAGCAGCGTCAGCGTCCCCGGCAGGAACCAGAGGCTGTCGCGCACCCTCGTCCAGAACAACTGCAGCCTGGCCAGCATGGTGCTCCTCCACTCGGCCGGGGCGTGTTCCGCGCGGCGTGCGGCTTGCGAGCCGCCGGCCCGTCCTGAGTTCAGGCGGTCTCCGCGCTGCTGACACGATGCCATTTCCAGACCGCCCCCGGCGCCCGTCCGGACCGGAGCCCAGCACGACGCAGCCGGCGGGCGCCGGCGAGCCCCCAACCGCGCCGGTGCCCGGCGCCACGGAGCGCCGGCTGCACCGGCGCGCGCTGCTGCTGCTGGGCGTCTCGCGGCGCCAGCGCGACGAGGTGGTGCGCGAGGCGTTCCAGCGCGGCCGCCGCGACGCCGTCGGCTACTGGCTGCAGATGCTGCTCTCGGTGGCGATCGCCACCCTCGGGCTGGCGCTCGACAGCACCGCCGTCGTCATCGGCGCCATGCTGATCTCGCCGCTGATGGCGCCGATCGTGGAGCTGGGCATGGGCCTGGCCGTCGGCTCGCCGGTGCTGACGCTGCGCTCCTTCGTGCGCGTGCTCGGCAGCGTGGCGGCGTCGGTCGCGGGCGCCGCGCTGCTGACGCGGCTGCTGCCGTTCCAGGAGATGACGCGCGAGATCACCTCGCGCACCGCGCCCACCGCGCTGGACCTCTCGATCGCCATCTTCATCGCCTTCGCCGCCGTCTTCACCACCGTGCGCTCGACCTCCGAGACGACGAGCGCGGCGGCCGGCACGGCGATCGGCATCGCGCTGGTGCCGCCGCTCTGCGTCATCGGCTATGGCCTCGGCATCGGCCAGCTCGCGGTCGCGCGCGGCGCCTCGCTGCTCTTCGTCACCAACCTGACGGCGATCCTGGTCATCGCGGCCGTCTGCTTCCTGCTGCTCGGCTTCGAGAGGGTCGACACGCGCACCTGGGAGGGCGGCGCGCTCGCGCGGCTGCGGCCCGGCAGCTTCACGCGGCGCGCCGTCGAGTCGCTGCGCGCGGCCTTCGGCTCGCGCTACAGCCGGGTGCTGCGCATCCTGCTGCCGCTGCTGCTGCTGGCGGCCGTCACCGCGCCGCTGACGCACGCGCTGGAGCAGGTGGCGTGGGAGGTCCAGGCGCGCAGCAGTGTGGGGCGTATCGTGGAGGAGGTGCCCAAGCCGGGCGACGTGGTGCAGTCGCAGGTCTCGGTGAAGCAACACGCGGTGGCAGTGCGGCTCTACCTGGTAGGCAGCCCTGAGCAGGCGGGCAAGCTGGAGGCGGAGCTGGCGCGGCGCATCGCCGCGGCAACGCAGGTGGTGCCGACGGTGCGGGTGGTGGCGGTGCCGGACATGAGCGCGCTCCAGCAGCTCAATGTCGCGCGCGTGCTGGAGGTGGAGGCGGACGGCGGCGCGGCAATCACCGAGCTGCGCCGCCGGCTGGGTGGTACGCTCGCCGAGCTGTGGCCGGCGCCGCTGGGACCGCTCGTCGGCTGGGCGCTGGAGCTGCAGGATACGGCCAGCGTGCAGGTGGTGGTACGGCACCTGGGCGCGCCCGCCACGCCGGCCGCGGACGAGCTGCTCGGCCGTGTGCTCGCCGAGCGGCTGGGCTACCCGGTCACCGCGCGCACGCTCGCCTACCCGGCCGAGCCATTGCGCGTCGACGCGGAGGCCGTAGCGCCGTGGCTGGTCTCGCTCACCCGCCTGGTCACGCTGCTGCGCGAGGCGCCGCGGCTCCACGCCTGTGTCCGGGTGCCCGAGACGGGCGCCGACTCCGTGACCCTGGCCGCCGTGCGGCGCGAGCTGCGGCTGCTGCCACCCGCGCAGGTGCAACTGCAGGCGGCCGGCGAGGTGTGGGAACTCCGCCTGACGCCGCAACCCTGCGAGCCGCCGCCTCCCGCTCGGGAGCCCTGACGGGGAGACAAGGAGACAAGGGGCGACACCCCATCGGCAAAGGGGTTCCCCTTGTCCCCTGGTCTCCGTGGCCCCTGTTCCCCTCACTCCACCACCCAGCCCGGCGGCGCCGCGGTGCCGTCGGGGTGGATGAACTGGATCTGCTGCCGCGGATAGACCGGCAGGATGCGCCCGGCGTGCTCCTTCCGGTTCAGCTCCTCCGTCACCTCGCGCGTCAGCTCGCTGGCCCAGAGGCGTTTCGCGCGGGCGCCCACCAGATAGCGGATGGTGAGGTTCACGGCCCAGTCGTTCAACGAGACGAAGACCTGCGGCCCTTCGGGGACGGTCATCTCCAGCCGCGCCGTGCGCAGGATCGCGGCGTAGCGGCGCGCCGGCTCGCGCATCTCCTCGCCGAGCACGCGCTCGGCCACGCGCTGCATCACCTCGATGGCGTACGCCAGTTCGGACTCCAGCGCCACCGCCACGGCCAGCTCGCTCCAGACGTAGGGGAAGTCGCGCGTGTAGTTGATGATGGTGCCGGTCACGATCTCGTTGTTCGGGAAGGTGATCAGCCGCCCGGTCGGCTGCTCGGCGCGCACGAAGCCGGGCGGGCGGTCCGGCCCGCCGTACTCCCAGACGGTGGTGGTGAGGAAGTCGATGCGATAGACGTCGCCGAAGACCTCGCCCACGGCGATGCGGTCGCCGATGCGGTAGTAGCCCTTCAGCGAGTTGAGCAGCCAGCCGGTGAAGCTCTCGATCGGCGTCTGCAGCGCCCAGGACAGCGCCAGGCCGACCAGCCCCAGCGAGCCGACCAGCGCGCGGATGTCGCCGACCAGCACGCTGAGCGCGATGCCGGCGGCCATCAGCCAGAGCACGATGTTCGTCATCGCGGCCAGCGCCGTCGCCCGCTCCCAGTGATGCAGCAGCCGCTGCAGCGCCAGGCGCAGCAGGCGCGTCACCGCCCAGGCGACGAGCAGGATGGCGAGCGCGATGCCGTACTTGGGCGAGTTGGCGACGAAGTCCGACCAGAGCTGGCGCAGCGTGCCGGTCGCCTCCTGCGTCGCCTGGCGGATCGCCGAGTCCGGCGGGATCTCGGCCTCGGCCGCGGCCGGCAGCGCCTCGAGCGGCACCTGCCGGATGACGGCGACCGTGTCCGGCAGCCCGGCCAGCGTGTCCGCCGCGGCGGCCGCGTCCTGCGCGATCCCCACCTCCTGCGGCGCGAAGACGAGCAGCAGCAGCCCGGTGAAGGCGACGGCGACCATGCTCGCCTGGCGGAAGCCACGCAGCCGCGCACGCGCGGCGTCCGCGGTGCCGAGCCTGCGCCGCGCCGCGCCCTGCCGGGCGGTGCGGCGCGTACGGCCGGTGCGGCGGGCACGGCGCGCGTCGGCGCGCACTCCGGCGCGGCGCGGTCGATACGGGCTCGGGCTACGGGGCATGGCCAGGCTCCTGCGGAGTGAAGCGGCTCGCCCGCCGCAGCCGCCCCGGTGGGCGAGCGCGGGCACGTGCAGATTGCATTCCCCGTGCGCCGCGCCGGCGTCGCCCGACGGAGCGCCGACCCCGACCATGAAGCCGTCCGTGCTCCGCACCTCCGTCGGCGAGTTCCTGCTCGACGAGTACCGCCTGCGGCTGGCCGGGCGCGAGTGGTCCATCCTGCACACCGGCGCGGTGCTCTCGCACGCCGACGAGCAGCACTACCTGAGCGAGCAGGCGCACGGCCTGCCCTACGGCGTCGCGCTCTGGCCGGCGGCCATCGCGCTCGCGCACGACCTCGCCGCGCGCGCGGGCGAGCTGCGCGGCCGCCGCGTGCTGGAGCTGGGCGCCGGCACCGGGCTGCCGGGCCTCGTCGCCGCCTCGTGCGGCGCGCGCGTGGTGCAGAGCGACCGCCACGAGCTGGCGCTCGCCCTCTGCCGGCGCAACGGCGAGCGCAACGGCGCCCCGCCGATCGAGTACCGCCGGGCCGGCTGGGCCGCCTGGGATGACGCCGCGCTGTACGACTGGATCGTCGGCGCCGACATCCTTTACGCCGAGGCGATGCACCCGCACCTGCGCCGGATCTTCACCGCCAACCTCGCGCCCGGCGGCCGGCTGCTGCTCGCCGACCCGTTCCGCGCCACCGGCTTCCGCCTGCTGGAAGCGCTGGAGGCCGAGGGCTGGCGCGCCGCGTTCGCGAAGTGGAACGTGGGCGAGGCGGCGGACCCGCGCGCCGTCGGCGTCTTCGAGCTGGCGCCGCCGCACCCTACCCCGGAACGGGTGAAGGGGTGAACGGGTGCAACTGCTTCAGACAGGATTACGGGATGAACAGGATGGGATGACCAGGAGGATGAAAGAGGAGGACGCGGGGTAAACCCCCTGCAGCAGGCGCCCGCTTCGTGTCGTCTGAGCGCTCATGCCCTGCGTCTCGTCGTTCCTGCCGTTATCCTGTCCATCTTGTCCATCCTGTCTAACGCCGTTTCCCCGTTCCCCCGTTCCGGTGCATCTCAACCCGAGGGAGGTGAGCCGATGGAAGACCAGCTCCTGGAGACCTGGGCGATCCACGACCGCATCAACCGCTACCTGCTGGAGGCGATTCCGCCGGAGGCGCTCGCCGCGGTCTCGGCCTCGAAGGGGCGCAGCGTGGGTGAGCAGTTCGCGCACCTGCACAACGTGCGGCTACTGTGGCTGAAGCAAGCCGCGCCCGAGCTGCTGGACGGGCTGGCGAAGCTGGAGAAGAGCGAGGCGGGCGACAAGGCGACGCTCCTGACTGCGCTGGAGCGTTCCGGCGCCGCCATCGCCGCGCTGCTCGCGCAGGGCCTGCGCGCCGGCGGCAAGATCAAGGGCTTCCGGCCGCACGCCGCCGGCTTCCTCGGCTACCTGATCAGCCACGAGTCCCACCATCGCGGCCAGGTCGCGCTGACCTTGAAGCAGGCGGGGCACCCGCTGGACAGGAAGGTCGCGTTCGGGCTGTGGGAATGGGGTGTGCGTTGAGCAGCGGCCCGCGCCAGCCGCCTCTCCCAAGTCTGGGAGAGGCCGTGCCCCGTAACCTGCCAGGCCTTCATGGCCGGGGGGTCCCCACCCGGCCATGAAGGTTGAAGGACCGCCCGGTTCGGGGGTTGTACCAGGTTCGTGCCGTAGCGCGAATGCTCTGCGGATTCCCGAACTTGCGCTGAAGCACGGCTTCCACCTGCTGGAGAGTGCGGCTCCCAAAGTACTTCGATGGCGTGATGAGTCCGCGCGCCACTCCCAATTGGGCGAGGCGACCAACCGTGCCGACAGGGAGCAGCATCGTAGGGTCGAGGAGCGGCTCGGCCAGAGGCAGATCGTTCGGTGGCAGGTTGCTCCAGCTTCCACCCGTGCCACCTCCCTCCCATCCTCCGCCTTCCGTTCCGCCGACTCCGGACCCGAAGCTGCTCGGTCCTCCGCCGCCGCGCACCCAGCAGGCTCCGCGGGCGCAGCGATCCGTCGCCGGCGGCGCCACCGCCACCAGTCCCGGCAGGTGAACGATCCCCGGGTACTCCGGCTGCAGCCCGTAGGGATCGCGTGCGTTGACGGGGCTGTTGCCGGCGAAGACGTACGGGTTGATCCCGCCCTCCAGGCCGATGGGGTCCTCGCTCAGGAAGCGCGCCAGCTCGGGATCGTACCAGCGGGTAGAAGAGGTTATAGTTACTGGTAGAGACCTCCAGTGCTTCCAGGCTGCACAACAAAGCCCCCTCAGCAGGTGCACTTTCCTTGCTGAGGGGGCTCGCGAGCGGCTGCGAGCAGCAGATTACGATTTCGCTTCTGATCTAGCCTGCCTATTCGTCCCGTGCCATGCGATCACCCCATAAAGAGGTCCACCCAGGCACGCCAAGAAGATCGATAGGGTTACGTCCGACCACCGCCATGAGGTAAGCCCTCTGTTGATTACTAGCATAAGCGCAAGGAACACAGGGATCGATACCGGAATTCCAACCAGCGCAGCTCCCCACCAGCGCCGTGTGTACGGGCGCAGCAGGCCTACCATGAGCCCTGCAGCCGCGCCTCCCGTCCATTCCGCAAGGAGCAGTAACCCAACAGAGATCTCTCGCTCTGCGAAATACTCCGGACCATAGGCTAGGTAAACGATTGCCACGATCAGGGAGGCTGGGAGGGCGAACGACAGACCCCAGGAGAGCCCCCAAGCGATGTTTCTGCCCATAATGGCGTCTCGTCTAGAAGTACGTGAAGCCGCCCGCGCAGGCACGCTGAGCCTCTCGCACCGCTTCCACAGTGGCTACCACCGGGACCCAATCCCGAACGTTAAACCCCTTGAACAACTCTGGCGCAGCGGTAAACACTGCTGTAAACGCTGCTCCCTTCGCTGTCGTGTAGCTCGCTGCGTAGTTCCGAGCAATGGCGAACATCGCTGCATCAGCTTGCCCCATCAGGCCACGCGCGACCAGACGGTTGCCACGGATCAAGCTCACGCCTGCTCTGACCCTGGCTTATTCACCACGATCTCGTAGATGCCGCGCGGATAGGCATTTCTGCGTTTTCCCGCTTCACCTCTTGGGTGAAACCCCGAATCGGCTAAGATACCGTCGAGACAGGCACTTGGGCAGATCTGGTGAATAACCCAGGTTGAGGATATGCTTGCCATTTTCACGGACTTGCCCGATTCCATCCGCACCCCCACTCCCGCCTCCGCGCGGTCCGCCCCCGGTTCCCGGTCCGAAGCTGCCCGGCCCGTAGCCGCGCCCCGAGGCGCTGGTGCTGAGCTGCCGCAGGAACGCTGCCCAGTCCCTCGCCACTCCTACGGCTACCAGCCCCGGCAGGCTGATGACACCCGGGTACTCCGGCTGCAGCCCCGAGGGATCGCGCCCGTTCACCGGGCTGTTGCCGGCGAAGACATACGGGTTGAGGCCGCCCTCCAGGCCGAGCGGGTCCTCACTGACGAAGCGCGCCAGCTCGGGATCGTACCAGCGGGCGCGCACGTAGTACAGCCCCGTCTGCGGATCGGCTTCGCGCGCGTGGAAGCGCAGCGGCTGCACCTGTCCCTTGGGTCGGCTGGACCCGTGAACACACGTGGAGCAAGATAAGGGTACCGGGTAAGGTGAAGCCCGGTACCCTCAGCACACACGTTTCCGGTGTGGCAGTTCGGTAGGATTGCGCCTTATTTCCTCTTCACCCCCCGCGCCCAGGGCTCCGGAGCGAAGCTCATTGCTACTCCCCAGATCACGGCGACGAGGAACCAATCCACCAAGTCCTGCCGTGTCCAGTGTACGGGCCCGAAGACAACAATCCGCACGCCGAGCATGATCGGAATCGCCGCGACAATCCCGATCATGCGGCGACCGATCCACCAGCGCGCGGCATTTCGCAGTAGACCGACAATCGCTCCCGACATCATCCCGCCACACAGGTACAAGGCGATGATCTCTAAGAACGTCACCGATTTGCTAACCCAAGTGCCTGGGCTGATGATCGCCCGAATAGTGGCCGGGACGAAGGCAACCACCGTGAAGAATGCGGCAAGGTATAGCCCCCAGAGAACGCCCCAGCGAACATCTCGCCATCTCGACGTGGGCTTGTCCGTTCCTGTCGCGTTGCTCATTGCACAGCCCTACAGGCTTGGATGGCATCGTAGATCGCTACGCCAGACCCGACGACTGGAACGAAGCCAGCGGCGTACTTCAGCAGCGTCAAGCCATTCGCTGATCCAGAGAACAGCGCACCCGTCACTGCTGCGGCGCTATTTGCCGTCACACTGAACGGAGTTGGAGAGAAGGCACGCCCCAACTTGCTGGAGAACACCTGCCATGCGATGTCACCCATGCCCCTTCCTGCGGATGCGATCTGAATTCCTTGCACTCCCGCAGCAATCGCCAGTCGGGTGCCACTCACGTCCAAAGCAACATTGGCTGTGGCGAACCCGATACTGGCGAGGCACGCATGATACCGACGTTGCCAGGCTTTGCCTTCTTCAATGCCGCGTAAGTCGATTGGTGTGTTCATAATGTCACCCCCACCTCCCCAACCACCACCCCCGGCTCCCGACCCGAAGATCCCCGGTCCGTAGCCGCGCCCGGCACCTCCGGTGGCAAGTTGCCGCAGGAACGCTGCCCAGTCCCTCGCCGGCGCCACTGCCACCAGCCCGTCCAGGGAGACCCCCCACGGCAGCGTCGGCGGCTGCAGCCCCGAAGGATCACGCACGTTCACCGGGCTGTTGCCGGCGAAGACGTACGGGTTGAGGCCGCCCTCCAGCCCGAGCGGGTCCTCACTGACGAAGCGCGCCAGCTCGGGATCGTACCAGCGGGCGCGCACGTAGTACAGCCCCGTCTGCGGGTCGGCCTCGCGCGCGTGGAAGCGCAGCGGGTTGGGTGTGCCCTCGGCGAGCGTCTGCAGCGTGCCCCAAGGGTCGTAGCGGTACTCGTTGACGACGCTGCCGCTGCGGTTCACCAGCCCCGTCACGCTGCCGGGGTACTCGGTGGCACGGGAGCTACGCAGTACGTCACGACCGTGCTCCTGCATCGAGTGGCGCAGGCCTCGGGATGCTGCCGTCCCTGAGGCCTGCGCCACTCGACTGCTCAACCTTCTACCGGTACTTGTCCGAGACTAGCATGCAGGCGAGCAGAAACCCGCTGCACGCCGCCAATCCCGCATGGAGAGGAGATCCGAGAGCGCCTATCAGTCCTCCGAGCAGCGTCCCGATCGCACCGCTGACGACCGCGGCCTTGAGCGGCACGTGCTGCAGAAAGCCGAGATACGTGACCGGCGCCATTACGGCTCCCACTGGGGCAGCGAAGGTCTTGGCCATCCACCAGTATTCTTGCGGTGCCCAGTAGCCGACATATTCCTGACCCGTGTAGCCGCTACGCCCGATGAGCCCGCCGAAGGCGAAGGCTACAAATCCGATAACTAATCCGCCAGCGGCTCCAATCAGTGCGAGGAACGCTGCTTGTGCGGCTTTCCTTCCGAGGGCGGAGCCGTTCATCATCACCTCCAGGCGGAAGGATAGCGAGCGATCGGTGTTGTGATCTTGCGGAGCTCGCGGTAGTAAAAGAATCCTGCGACCGGCACCGCAGTCCCATACCCGCGCGCGCTTGAGTACCAGGGAAGCTGCGCATCTGCCCGACCATAGCAGTATGTGTGCGCCGGATGAGGCTCGACACCTTGCTGGTACATGCAGACCAGACAGCCGCGTACGCTGTTTCCCCACGCTCCGTCACCACCGTACTCAAACATGAAGCCGGCACTCACCTTCGCATAGCCGTAGTCGCTCGGATAGCGGAAACCGGTGCTACTCGTCATTGGCGCACTGCTGGAGCAGATCTCCGCAGGAGAACGCTGCGGTGGCGGCGCTGGCGCTGCAGTGCTTGCACCGCCTCCCCCGCCTCCGCGCGGTCCGCCACCCCCGGCTCCCGACCCGAAGATCCCCGGTCCGTAGCCGCGGCTGGACGGCACCCACACGTACTGGATTCGCTGCGCGGTGACGACCAGGCCGCAGACCTCTGCCCCCGTCTCTGTGTCGGTGAAGCAGGTCAGCCCCGAGGGGTCGCGCACGTTCATCGGGCTGTTGCCTACGTAGACGTACGGGTTGATCCCGCCCTCCAGGCCGAGCGGGTCCTCGCTCGTGAAGCGCCCCAGCTCGGGATCGTACCAGCGCGCGCGGAAACGGTGTGCCCGCCCCCACTCTTGGAGTGGGAGCGGGCCTGGTTGTGTGCCGTGAGAATCGGGTCAAGTCGGCCGATCTAGGGAGTAGACAGCCCACGCCCCTACACGCGCGCGTATCGGCACGCCCGTTGAACAAGGTCTGGCAGCGTCATCTGCTGCAGATCATCTACCTCCTTACCACTACAGGAAAGAAGACGAATCAGCGTTGCGCGAAGCTCGTCAGAGTGACGCGGCGCAAGTTCGGCCAACCCGATGGTGATGCGGTCAACAGCGTTGGGTGCAGTTAGTCTGAGTCGCCGGCCCTCGCTATCGTAGGCTATATACTCCTCGCCGAGAACATCGATGGGCTCCAAATACCGTTCAGCTCCATCCACCGAGCTAAACACTAGTACGTCCTCGGGGCTCCGAACACTCTGCACGATCAGAGGAGGTTTCATCAGAACCGACTCCAGAAAGACTGGTCATGCCTACTACCCTCCCAGGGCCGGTGCCTGCCGATCCCCTGACCGGGACCAACCCCACGACGATGGTAGTGTGGAAACCGGCCGATCGCATGCCCCGTTCGGTTCCCAAACGGCGCGATCCTGAAGTTATTGCCGAATCGGATCTCTCCTCCGCGGATCGAAACGGATCGGAGCGGCCCAACGCCGGGCACCAGCCGAGCTGCAACAGATCCTGTCAGCCACACGACCGGATCGGCATACCACGGCGCCGCCTCTACTGCATCTGAGTGCCCGGGTAGGAACACACCGGGAGCGGGATTCGTGCCGCTAGGTGTAAAGCCGTTTCCTCCTCCTCCGCTGGGCAGGCCTCTCGGTTCGCCGGGAGCCGGGCCGAAGACCCCTGGCCCGTAGCCGCGCCCGCCGCCGTTGCCTCCACTCGGAGCGTCCCACACACAGCGGATGCCAAGCCCTTCGTTTCCTTGCGCATCCACCACCCTCACCAGCACCCCGCGTGACCCTACCGGGCACAATCCGTAGGGATCGCGCACGTTCACCGGGCTGTTGCCCACGTAGACGTACGGGTTCAGCCCACCTTCCAGCCCGAGCGGGTCCTCACTGACGAAGCGCGCCAGCTCGGGATCGTACCAGCGCGCGCGCACGTAGTACAGCCCCGTCTGCGGATCGGCCTCGCGTGCGTGGAAGCGCAGCGGGTTGGGCGTGCCTTCCGTGAGCGTCTGCAGCGTGCCCCAGGGCGTAGCGGTGCTCGTTGACTACATCTGCAGGAGTCGGAATGCGGACAGGGATCGACCTCTGTTCGAGGTCGATCCCCTCCGCTCTGCTACTAGGCGGGTGTGACTGTCCCCAGCACCTCTCAGCGATCCTGGCCTTCCGGAACGAAGCTCATGACAAAGCCCCAGACGAGAGCGCTGAAGAGCCACACGCCCGTGTCCGTCTTCGTCCAATCCTCCCACCCGACGATCGTGATGCCGGTGGCGTAGACGAAGGGGATCGCTGCAACCATGCCGATCAGGCGCCGTCCCCACCACCATCGCCGCAGATCCCACAGGAGGCCAACGACAACTCCGCCGCTGATGCCCCCGAGGAGATATAGGGCTACGATTCGGAAGAACGAGAGCTGCCGCTGCCATTCCACGGCGGGCTCCACGAACAGGCGCACCAGTGCGAAGGGAGTGGCCAGCACGGTGGCCGCACCGGCAAACACCAGGCCCCAACGAACACCCCGTGCTATGTTGCGCCTGACGGTTGATCCTTGTTCGTCCTGATACATGGCAGTTATCTGCCTGCTCGATAGCAGGTCATGCTAGCGTCGGCAACCGCGATCGCAGACCCGATATAGGGGACGAATCCTCCTGCGAACAGCAGGGCATCACGACTATTGAAGCTACCATCAAACGTCGCCACAGCACCGCCGAAGTTCAACGAGGTTGGCATGAGACCTGGGGCGATGCCGCGTGCGAAGTCAGATCGGTAGATCCGAAGGGCAGTTGACCACCCAAGTTGAGGAGCGATGCGCCCTGCACCATGGAATGCTGCGTAGACGAGACGTCCACCAGCGAGGTCCAGAGCGACGTTGGCGGAAGCAAGAATGATCTTCTTCTGGCAGAGCTCCCACTTGGCTGCCCGTTCTTTCATAGCCCAATCTGTCTCAATACCCAGGTCCCCACCGCCGCTGCCCCCACCTCCCCAACCACCACCCCCGGCTCCCGACCCGAAGATCCCCGGCCCGTAGCCGCGTCCGCTGCCCCCGCTGGCAAGCTGCCGCAGGAACGCTGCCCAGTCCCTCGCCGGCGCCACTGCCACCAGCCCGTCCAGGGAGACCCCCCACGGCAGCGTCGGCGGCTGCAGCCCCGAAGGATCACGCACGTTCACCGGGCTGTTGCCGGCGAAGACGTACGGGTTGAGGCCGCCCTCCAGCCCGAGCGGGTCCTCACTGACGAAGCGCGCCAGCTCGGGATCGTACCAGCGCGCGCGCACGTAGTACAGCCCCGTCTGCGGGTCGGCCTCGCGGGCGTGGAAGCGCAGCGGGTTGGGCGTGCCCTCGGCGAGCGTCTGCGGCGTGCCCCAAGGGTCGTAGCGGTACTCGTTGATGACGCTGCCACTGCGGTTCACCAGCCCCGTCACGCTGCCCGGGTACTCCGTGGCGTAGTAGTACGTCGCGCCGCTGGCGCCGCCCGCCCACTGCCGCAGGCTGTGCGGGGCGTCGACGCCCGGGTAGTGCAGGAACTCGCGCAGGCGGGCGCCGCTCGCGTCCACCTCCAGCAGCAGGTCGTCGCCGTCGTAGACGGAGCGCACCACCGTGCCCCAGGGATCCGTGCGGCGCACGCGCTCGCCGAAGCCGTTGTAGCCGTAGGTGATCTGGCCGTGGCGGCTGTCCCACACACCCGTGAGCTGCCCGAGCGCGTTCCAGGTGAAGCGCTGCTCCAGGTTGTTCCCCGCCTTGCGCGTGAGGTTCCCCTCCGCGTCGTACTCCAGCGTGTAGCCGCCGAAGCTCGCATAGCGGTTGCTCGTCGGCTGCAGCGCGGCGCCGCGGTCGGTGCGGTTGCCCACCGCGTCGTAGCCGTAGCTCTCCTGCGCGACGGTGGTCTCGTAGCTCTCCCAGTAGCAGTCGGTGCGATCCAGGGTGGGGCAGACCCATTCCCGCGCCATCTGCGTATCCGTGTATCCCGCCACCTGGCCGAGCAGGTCGTAGTCGAAGCTCCGCGCCACGCTGCCCGAGACGTCCTCTCGCCGGCGCAGCCGGTCGCGCGCGTCGTAGACGAGGTTGAACCCGAAGCGGCCGTTCGCGGCGCTGGCGCTCCAGCGCAGGCTCTGCGGCCGGTGGGTGGGCGTGTAGCCCAGCGTCTCCGTCAGCCCCCCCGGCAGCGTCACTCGCTGGGGGAGGCCGTCGCGGTCGTAGGCGATGCCGGTCGAGTCGCCGTTGAAGTCGACGAGGCCGACGAGCCGCAGCGCGTGGTCGTGGACGAAGCGCGCCATCAGCTGTGCGCCGGGGAGTTGCACGCGCAGCGTGTCGCGCGGGCCTTCCTTGCGATGATGCGAGTCGAGCACGAAGCGCTGCCCGCCCATGACAGCAACCTCGCGCAGCGTGCGGCCTCGGAGATCGTAGAAGAGCGTGTCGGTGCTCTCCGCGTTGCGGGCCGCCACCCAGCGCGCGGTGTCGTCGTAGGCGAAGGTGGTGGTGGCGCCGTCGGCGGTCTCCGTGGCCAGGCGGCCGAGCGCGTCGTGGGTGCGACTCACCGCCTGGCCCCTGCGGTCGGTGCGCTGCGTGGGGTTGCCGTCACGGTCGTAGCCATAGCTGCGGCTGCGGCCCTGCGGGTCGCTCTCGCGCTCCAGCCAGCCCAGGCGGTTGTACTGGTAGCCGTAGAGCTTGCCCGCGGCGTCGCGCACCGAGGTGAGGAAGCGGCCGGTGTAGCCCAGCTCCGTGCGGCGGCCCGCCGCGTCGGTGAGCGTGCTCGCGCGGTTGAGCAGGTCGTAGGTGGTGCGCAGCGAGTCGCCCAGGGGGCCGATGACGCGCGCCGCTCGCCCCACGGCGTCACGCTCGTAGCGCGTAGTGCGCAGCGCGCCGGTGGCGTCGGGCTCGGTCACCGAGAGCAGGTTGCCCCCGCCGAAGACGTCCTGGTAGCCGTACTCCGTGGTGTGGCCCTGCGGGTCGGTGACTCTCCAGAGCTGGGTGTGGCCCGTGTACTGGTAGCGGGTGGTGTCGCGGCCGACCACCGTGCTCTGCAGCTCACCGAGCGTGCCGTAGGCCAGGTGCAGCTCGGCGCCGCCCTCGGCGATGCGGGTGGGCAGCGTCGGCCAGCGGGCGTCGGCGTACTCCAGCATCGTGTGGCGGCCGGTCGTCCAGTCGCTGACGCGGGTGAGGTTGCCGTGCGGGCCCCAGTCGTAGTTGATGCTGGCGCCCGAGGGTTCTTCCACCGCGCGCAGCAGGCCGGTGGCCGCGTCGCGGAAGATTCGGGTGGTGCGGCCCAGCGGCTCCTCGATGCGCGTGGGCTGCCCAAAACGGTCGAGCGCGAAGCGCGTGGTGTGACCTCGCGGGCTCGTCACCGCGGTGCGCACGGCGTCGCTGCGCCGCGCCGGCGCCGGGCTGCTCCAGGTGCCGCTGCCCACCGCGGGCAGCACGGCCGCCTCCAGCGAGGTGTAGCGCGTGGTCGGGCGAGTGAGGCCCGCGTCGGTGGTGGCGACCTGCGGTGCCAGGGCCTCGGCGAGCTGCCCGTGCGCGTCCCGGACGAAGTGCCAGCGCGCCGCATCGCCCTGCGCGCGGTCCACCCCGCGCTCCCAGTAGCCGAGCAGGGTGGTGCCGTCGAAGAGCAGGTCCAGCCCCACGGGCCCGTCCGGGTCGTGGAAGCGCCAGAGAACGCTGCCGGTGGCCGTGGTGCTCACCCGCCGCCCCGCGGGGTCCTGTACCCACGCGAGAGCACCGCCACCCGTGTAGCCGAACGCGATCTCGCGCGAGGTGGGGTCCGCGATCCCCGTCAGTTGCCCGCTCGCGTTGTAGTAGTAGCTGGTCAGCCGCTCGAAGCGGTCGGTGAAATCGCGCATGCGGCCATCGCCGGTGTAGAAGCGCACGAAGGAGCCGTCCGGGTAGGTGCGGGTCCAGAACCACCCCACCGTCAGCGAGCTGAACTCGCCGTCGGGGGCGCGGTAGACTCCGGAGGCGTCCTTCTCGAACCATACGCCCGTACCGTCGCCGTTGACGATGAAGACGCCGTCGCCCTGGTCGTAGAGCCGCTGCTGACCCTCCAGGCTCCAGCCCATCCCGAAGGCGCTGCTCCGCTCGTTGATGACCGGCACCCGGAAGTTGACCAGCGTGTCGCGGCTGCTGCCGTCGCCGAAGTAGCTGGTCACCTGCGCCTCGTAGCGGTAGGCCCCGGAGCTGAGGGTCTCGGCCGGGAAGCGCCCGGCCAGCCGCGTCGCGGCGCCGGTGGGGTCGGCGGCAAAGAAGAGCTCCTGCGCCCCGTTCGGGAACGTCTCCCAGGTGCTGCTGCCCACCCGTCGCGCCTTCAGCCCGTAGGTGCGGGGCCGGTCGGAGGAGCGGTCGCTCACGTCCATCTGGAAGAAGAGCGCAGGCTGTGCCTGGCCGCTGGAGTACAGGAAGGTCACGGCGCGCGGCTCGTCCAGGCTCCAGTACGCCGGCGTGGTGTAGCGCACGTTCAGTGCATCGCGCGTCACGTCGCGGAAGCCGGAGTGGTGCGGCGCCAGGCTGACCTGCGGCCGCGCGTGCCACTCCGGTGGGGGCGGCGGCGTGTAGGCGTAGCTCGCCTGTGCCTCGGTGCAGAGCCCGCTCTGGTCGCAGATGGAGGCGACCAGCGTGTTGGTCCCGGCGCTCAGGCGCAGCGTGCCGCTGGAGGTGGCGGTGTTCGCGTACACCGACTCCCAACTGAACGCCGCGAGCACGTTCGCGCCGTTCCACGTCAGCGAACGGGTGCCGGCACTCAGCAGGCCGTCGTCGCTCCAGGTGATGGTCACGAAGACCAACGAGTCCGCCCCGGCGAACGACGTGCCGGGCTGCGGTGTGAAGGTGATCGCCGGCGAATCGTTCTCGTCGGGGCAGGGCGGTTCGAGTCGCGTGCACAGGGTCTGCCCGGCGGCCGGGGGTGCGTAGAGCGCGCTCAGCAGCCAGACGAGCAGCGCCGCCAGCACGCCGCCCGTCGCCGCGCGCCGGCTGCTCAGCCGGGGCGGAGTCCAGCGCCGGTACATCCGGATCGGTCTCATGCGTTCCTCCTATGATGAGAAGTGAACTGCCTGCATGGGACCGGGGCGGTTGCGGCGGGCGCGTCCCTGCGGTGGGTCGCCGCACGGGAGCCGGATCTCGCCTGCTTGCCTGGGGACGGCCAAGACGCAACGAGGCCCCGGTGGGCTCGGGCGCTCTGCCGAGCCGGGGGCCTCTTGATCGGCCTGTTCTCTGGTTGTCGGGGAGCCGTGCCCCTGCGCTACGGCTGCCCGGCCGTGCCGAGCCTTGGGCTCGGCTCAGCCGGCACGCGGCAGGCAGCCGTCGTTCTCCAGCGCCACCCGCAGCGCGGCGCGGAAGCGCGGCCAGTCGAAGCCGCGCGGGTCCGTCTTGCGACCGCGCGGCCACGCCACCTGCCGGTGCGCCACGAAGGCGTCCAGCGGCAGCCCCTGGCCGGCGTAGTGTGCGGCCAGCCGTACCACGGCCGCGTACTGCGCCTCGGTGAACGGCTCCCGGCCGTCGTCGCGGTTGGCCAGCTCCCAGCCGAGTGAGACGTCGTTGACGTCCGCCGCCTCCTGCCAACGGCTTTCGCCCGCGTGCCAGGCGCGCAGCGCGTCGGGCACCAGGCGCACCACCGTGCCGTCGCGGCGCAGGTGCAGGTGCGCGCTCACGCCGGAGTCCGGGCTGCAGAGCCACGCTTCCGCCGCCTCCTCGTTGCCCGCGTCCGCCGTGGCGTGCAGCACCACCAGGCGCAGCAGCGTGCCCGGCGGGCGCGCGCCGTAGTTCGGGCTCAGCCGCCCGCGGTCCACGACCGCCTGGCGCAGCAGCGTGACCGGGATCACGGCTGCCCTCCTTCGTCCGCCGCGGCCGACCCCGCCGGTGTGGAGAACGGCGGCCAGCGGCACGCCTGCAGCCGCGGGTGCAGCACCGCGTAGCCCAGCAGCAGTGCCAGCTCGAAGCCGTCGCCCAGCCAGCGCGCCAGCAGCGCGGTGCCCTCCGCGTCCAGCGTGGCGAGGCCGCGCGCGGCCAGCAGCGCCGCCAGGTAGCTGGCCAGCAGCGCGGCCAGCCGTGCCTGTACCGGTTTCATCGTCTCCTCCTCCAATCCGGGTGTGAGTGCGGCAGAGCCGTGTCGCCCCGCCGCGGGTGCGCGCCGGCGCCGCTACGACGCCTGCTGGACGGCGCGCGCCGGGATCGCGTAGACCCGTCCGCAGGGCCGGCGCTGGCACTGATAGGTCGCCAGCACCGCCTCGGGCGCGTGGCGGTACGACTCGCGCACCGCCTCCGCGCTCACGCGCAGCGCCGGCCGCGCGCCGCAGCCGGGGCAGCTCACCGCCGGCCGCAGCAGCCGCTCGCGCGCCGCGCTGCTCTCCTCGCCCACGCCCTGCTGCTTCGTCTGCACCGGCATCACGTCCTCCTCTCGCTGGGGGCGGCCTGCGCCGCCGGGACGAAAACGGCCCCGTGCTCGGGCGCTCTGCCGAGCCGGGGCCTGGTGGCACCGCGGGGTCTCCATTATGTTCGGGCTGCGTTCGGTGAGAGGATGATAACACTTGCTGTTATCCATGTCAAGCATCGGGATCGCACCGCGCCGGCGACGTGAGAAGAGGGGCGCTATTGCCTCGACCCAGACCGGGCCCTAAGCTCTCACTGATTGTCAACACCCCGCGCGCTTGCGGGGACGCCGCCGCTCCCGGACGAGGACCGCGATGCAGACGGAAGACGCCACACCCGCCGGCTTCGGCGCGCGCCTGCGCTGGCTGATCGAGACGCGGCTGGGCTGGACGCACGCGGAGTTCGCACGGCGGCTGGGCGTGCCGCGGCCCCAGCTCTCGCGCTGGCTGAACCGCGCGGGGATGCTGCCGAGCGAGCGCTACCTGGCGCGCATGGCGGAGCTGGGCGGCGTCTCGCCGGCGTGGCTGCGCTACGGGCTGGAGGGCGGGGGCACGGAGGAGCCGTCCGCCGCCGCCGCGCGCGCGGCGGCGGCGGAGGGCGGCGCGCCGGACGAGCTGGCCGCCGAGGAGCTGTTCCGGCACTTCGAGGGGCTGGTGCGGCGCATGGGCGGCGCGGAGGTGGCGCCGGAGGAGCTGAAGCTGCGCAAGCTGGACGTGGCGGAGGGGCTCTTCCGGCTCTACGCCGCGCAGGGCAGCGTGCCGGACTGGGTGTACGTCCTGAAGGGGAAGGTGCTGCGTGAGGAGCTCTGACGACGAGGAGGCCGCCGGTGAGGTGGTGCGCGCCACAGCGCAGCTAATCCGCCGGGCCTGGGCGCTGCTGGGCGAGGCGACGCTGCGCCCGCCGCTGCGCAGTGACCAGCTCTCGCGGCTGCTGGTGCTGACGCGCACGCGGCTCTGCGAGTTCCCCTTCCAGTCCCGCACGCTGGGCATGGCGATCCCCTGGGGCGCGCAGGAGCACGCGATCCTGATCGACCGCACCGCCGCCCGCGCGGACTACGCCTTCACCCTGCGCCACGAGTTGGCGCACGTGCTGGCCGGCGAGGTCAGCCACGCGCTCTTCCTGGCGACCGCCGACACGCTCTCCTACAGCGAGCGCCGCGCCGACCTCTTCGCCATCGCGGACCTGGTGCCGGCGCGCATGCTCACCCACCTGCGTGGCACGGGCCGCCGCTGGAGCGTGCTGGAGCTGGAGGTGCAGCAGGCGTTCCGCGAGTTGACCGGCGGCTGGTCCGCACAGCGCGTGCAGGACCGCGCGGCGCTGCGCGTGCGGCTCTTCCGCGAGCACGGGCTGTAAGCCGGCCCGCCGGCCACTTGGCAGCCACCCCGCGCCGGCGTTACATCTTGTGCCCGGTGCGTGGCCGCGCACCGGGGGCGCCCCGCGGCGCCGGCGTGGCGCCCCGTTCGTTCCTCTCGGACCGCTCCCGATGACGTCTGCACCCTGGCGGCTCGCCTGCGTCGACTGCGGCGCCGCGTTCGACGCCTTCGCGCTGCGCTACCGCTGCGACTGCGGCGGCACGCTCGACGCCGCGCCCGAGCTGGAGGCGCTGCGCGGCCGCGTCTCGCTCGCGGACTTCGACGCGCGCCTCGCCTCGCGCGCGCCGCTGGACCGCTCCGGCGTCTGGCGCTTCCGCGAGCTGCTGCCGCCGCTGGAGGCCGGCCACGTCGTCACCCGGCTGGAGGGCAATACCCGCCTCTACGACGCGCCGCGCGTGGCGGCCTGGTGCGGGCTGGACGCGCTGCGCCTCAAGCACGAGGGCGAGAACCCGACCGGCTCCTTCAAGGACCGCGGCATGACGGCCGGCGTCAGCGTGGCGCGGCGGCTGGGCATGACGCGCGTGGCCTGCGCCTCTACCGGCAACACCTCGGCGTCGCTCGCCTCGTACGCGGCCGCCGCGGGCATGGAGGCGCTCGTCTTCATCCCCGCGGGTAAGATCGCGTACGGCAAGCTGGCGCAGGCGCTGGCCTACGGCGCGCGCACGCTGCAGATCGCGGGCGACTTCGACGCGGCGATGGCGCTGGTGCAGCAGGTCTGCGCCGCGGAGGGGATCTACCTGCTGAACTCGCTCAATCCCTTCCGCATCGAGGGGCAGAAGGCGATCGGCTTCGAGCTGCTGCAGGACCTCGGCTGGGTGGTGCCGGACTGGCTCGTGCTGCCCGGCGGCAACCTGGGCAACAGCAGCGCCCTCGCCAAGGGCCTCGCCGAGCTGCACGCGCTGGGGCTGATCGACCGGCTGCCGCGCATCGCGGTCGTCCAGGCGGCGGGCGCCAACCCGTTCTACACGGCCTGGCACAGCGGCCAGCCGGTGCGGCCGACGCGCGCGCGGACGCTGGCGAGCGCCATCCAGATCGGCGACCCCGTCTCGTGGAAGAAGAGCCTGCGCGGCGTGCAGGCGAGCGGCGGCGTGGTGGAGCAGGTCGACGACCAGGAGATCATGGACGCGAAGGCGGTGGTCGACGCGGCCGGCATCGGCGCGGAGCCGGCCTCCTGCGCCACGGTCGCGGGCGTGCGCAAGCTCGTCGCCGCCGGCGTCATCCGCGCGGACGAGCACGTCTGCGGCGTGCTGACCGGCCACCTGCTGAAGGACCCGGACGCGGTGGTGCGCTACCACCGCGGCGAGCTGGAGGGCATCCGCTCCACGTACGCCAACCGCCCCGTCGAGATCGCCGGCGGCGTGGACGCGGTGCTGCAGTGGCTGCGGCAGCCGCAGGATTGAGCCTACACCCGAAGCACGACGAGACGATGGGAGCGGGACACTCGCACCAGCACGGGCATCATCACGGCCACGCGCACGGGCGGGCGCACGCCGCCAACCGCCGCGCGCTGAAGCAGGTGCTGGCGCTGATCGTCGTCTACATGGTGGCGGAGGTCGTCGGCGGCCTCTGGGCGAACTCGCTGGCGCTGCTCGCCGATGCCGGGCACATGCTCTCCGATGCGGCCGCGCTGGCGCTCTCGCTCTTCGCCATGTGGATCGCCACCCGGCCGGCCACCGCGCAGCGCACCTTCGGCTACTACCGCACCGAGATCCTGGCGGCGCTGGCCAACGGCGCCACGCTGGCGGCCGTCTCCGTCTTCATCGTGCTGGAGGCGTGGGAGCGCTTGCACGCGCCGCCGCCGGTGCAGGGCGCGGTGATGATGACCATCGCCGCCGGCGGCCTGCTGGTGAACCTGGCCGGGCTGTGGCTGCTGCGCGCCGGCAAGGACGCCAGCCTGAACCTGCGCGGCGCCTGGCTGCACCTGCTGAGCGACGCGCTGGGCAGCGTGGGTGCGCTCACCGCCGGCGCGCTGGTGCTCGGCTTCGGCTGGTACTGGGCGGACCCGCTGGCCTCGGTGCTGATCGCGCTGCTGGTGCTCTACTCGGCCTGGGCGCTGCTGCGCGAGACGGTCGCCGTGCTGATGGAGCACGCGCCCGGCCACATCGACGTGGACGAGGTGCGCCTCGCCATCCTGCGGCTCCCCGAGGTGCGCGGCGTGCACGACCTGCACGTCTGGACGATCACCAGCGGGCTGGTCGCGCTCTCGGCGCACGTCGAGGTCCGCGATGCCGCCGACCACTGCCTGCTGCTGCGCCGCGTGCGCGACGTGCTGCACCAGCGCTTCGGCATCGACCACGTCACCATCCAGGTGGAGCCGGAGTCGTTCGAGCGCTGCCTGATGCCGGTTTGAGTTGCGAGTTGAGAGTTGCGAGTTGAGAGTTGAGAGTGAACGGCAACCCCACCCCTCCACCACCGCTGCGGCGGGGAGGGGTGGGGTTCTCTCAACTCTCAACTCTCAACTCTCAACTCTCAACTCTCAACTCTCAACTCTCAACTC
>ERZ1066122.272-NODE-272-length-56150-cov-14.568874_pt1 | contig 56150 bp, 50 predicted proteins | sample MGYA00382769_ERZ1066122 | MGnify/ENA primary metagenome ERZ1066122 (study PRJEB33369, sample SAMEA5778352) | biofilm metagenome | biome: Industrial cooling water; feature: Water cooling tower basin; material: Biofilm | place: United Arab Emirates | collected... | reverse complement strand
CCGTTGTTCTGTTTGACGCCTTGCTGGCGCAGGAAAGCAGATATCGTCCCTTCGCCCGAAGCAGCGCCGGTGCGATGGGCATGGCTCAGCTGATGCCTGGCACGGCGCAATATCTGCGTGTCACCGACCCTTGGGATGTTCGGCAAAACCTTGTCGGCGGTGCGCGGTATCTGCGCGAGCAGATGGATCGCTTCGGGACATGGGAGCTTGCACTGGCTGCCTACAATGCAGGCCCGGGCCGTGTGGACCAGTTTGGCGGCATCCCGCCGTTTCGTGAGACCCGCAACTATGTGCGCACGATCATTGGCTCGATTGGCACTCCGAATTCGACCGGAGGCGTGTCGCTAACCTCGGCCCCGCTTCCCGCGCCTAATCCGTTTCGCCGGGTGCTGCTTGCCTCATTCGAACGACGATCAGACGTCCCAGAACACTGAGAACCCAGTAGCCCAAGCATAGTACACACTGATCGCCAGGATGACGGGCGTGCCCTTGAGGTAGTTAAGTTGCCAGCGAAGCCAGAGCTTCGGGATGACCAGAGCTTTCTGAAGCCCCGTTTGGTGCGTGGGTCGCCACCTACCACTGCGCCAGTCGTCGACCGTGACGATGACCGCGAGCACTGCACAGATCAGCGCCATCATTCCCACGCCGATGTAGAGCGAGGTCCACGCAATCAATGCTTCGTGCTTCATGATTCCTGCCTAGCTATGGCAGCTTCGCACTTTTGGATGCCTGGTTGAAGTTTTCTGTTTCTCGGGCTGACCGCCTTTTAGCGTCGCTTGGCTAGAGAAAATGCGCTGTGCGGACCTCTGATGCCCAAGCGCTAGAGCGCTTTCCTAAACGCGGGGCCCTGCGCCGGTTTCGCTTGGAGCGGCTTCATCCATAAGCGTGGGCAAAACCGTCGCCGTTGAGCTTGCTTTCGATCAGGCGATGGTGGTTTGCAATCGCGCTTGAAGTCCGACGCGCGATCGTGACGCAGAGCTGCTCGCGGATACCTTCGAATTCTCCATCGCACGCAGCAATTTCTTCGGGCAAATGGTTGGCCATCGCCATGGCGACCTGCGCCGAAGTTCGGCAGCACGGATCGTCGTAAGAGTCGGCATTCTCGAAGCAGACCATTGCAAGCGCGGCTCTGATGGGATCAATTTGTAGCCGTTCGTTCAGCTTCTGGAATTCCTCCAGTGAGATTTTGCCGGCTTCCAGTCTGGCGTAGAAACCGTTCTGGTGGTTTTTTCTGATGAGTCCTTCTTGGCCCAAGCGCTTAACGCTTAGCCCCTGGCGTCGCATCTGCTCTCTGATCAACACGGCATAGAGCCCGAGTGTGCGCGCTATGTCAGCCTGATGATCCTCGTTCGATGCCAGACCCATAACTCCTCCGTCGCCTTATTCTATGCATAAGCATAGAGTGCTCCATGGCGGTCAGATTTTGCAAGCAAATTTTTCAGGCTCACAGATCATCAAACACAGAAATACGAGGGTTTCGCGCACACCAAATTGATTATTGGCAGGCTTGTTCAGGTCATTCTTGATGCGATCAAGCTCCGCGTTAGTTCTCGTGGTCAAACGCAGATAGACCCTTATGGTGCCGTCAAAGGGCTCGTACGCTTTCAGTGCTGCTGCACTCTTCTCGTTCGCAGGCAGATTGACTCTAAGCCCTTCGGCAACAACATCTTTCAGTCGTTGGAGCTTGCCTTTCTGCAGGCTGAGCTCGCGGATCGCGTCAGCGAGGAGCACAAACGCCTGATTGCTCAACATGAGTTCGTGAACCACGGTGCTCTCGCGCGTCATGCGTCGTTCGTCTCCCTCACCCTTAATCTTTAAGCCTCTGTTGCGGAGTATCTGCCGACGCGTAGCCGCTTTTTGAAGCCCCGCCACGCATCAGAATCGCCGATGTACGGTTTCAGGACTTGTTGACCTGCCCGCAGGACAGGCGATCCTAAAATAGAAATCCATCGTTCTGAAATCAGAAGTGGGTGCCCCGTAAGCGGGCTGCCTCGTCCCGTTTATGGCATCGCGCCGCATCCGAATCGGGACTGACACTCCTGCCAGTCCTGCCCATGGGCGGCGAAGGGGTCATCCAAGCGAATCCGGTGTTGAGAAAAGATCCCATCCGGATGGAAGTTTGTCTTGGCGACAGGCGCCAATCCAAACGGAAGGGAACGATCATGAACGCAACCAATCTGAAACAAGGCAGTGGCCATTTCGCTGTTGTCCTCGCCGCACTTGCCGGCGCCAGCGTCTTCGGCGTTGAAGCCGCAATGGCGGGCACTGACACCACATTCGACACAGCGCTCACCGCATTCACCAACTTCCTCGAAGGCTCAGGCGGCCGGATCATCACCGTCCTTTCGCTCGCCGGCGGTATCGTCGCGCTTGCGTCGGGTCGCTTCTCGCTCGGCCAGGTCGCGATCCCGGTCGGTGTTGGCGTTGGTGCCGGCACCGGTATTCCGATCGTCACTGCCTCTGTCACCGGCACCGTCTGACCATCCGGTCACGGTGTCTCTCGAGGGGAAGGAACGCGCATTCGTGCTTCGAGTGACAGACCCTTCCCGGCAACTGGCGGAGTGGATCATTGGATCAGTATTCTATCCCCAAGCATCTCGACGATCCTGAACTGATCGGGTTCTGGACGCTCGACGAATTCCTCGTGATGATCATCCCGTTCATCTGGGGAATTCTCGCTCAGCATGTCGTCATCGGTCTTCTTTTGGCTCTGGCGGCGTGGTTCGGCTATCGCAAGGTGAAAGCTGGGCGTTCGATGCATTGGGTCCTGCATCTTGCCTATTGGCATTTGCCGGGAGAATTCTTCGGTCTGAAGGTCGCTCCGCCATCTCATCTTCGTGTGATGGCGGGCTGACATGGAACTTTCTCTTGCTCACGAGGCGTCGCAGCGGACCCTCAAACAGCGCAACGTCCTTGCTCTGGTCTGCATCGTTCTCGGCATTCTGGTGGTGGTGATGTTCACTGCGGCATCGACGCGGGACCGCGAGGTTGTCTTGCAGCCGATCCTGCCGAGCCAGATGACCCTGAGCTCGTCCGCAGTGACCGACGAGTATCTCGCGGCGGTGACGCGCGACACCGCGCAACTCGCGCTCAATCGCTCCCCCGAGACGCTGCAATACTGGATGGACGGGATAGTCGCGATTTCAGCGCCTGAAACGCGCGGCGCTCTCAAGGCGCAGCTGATGAAGATCATGGACGAGCAACAGGGCTCCCAGATCACGCAGTTCGTCACGATCGACTGGATCCGGACCGACCCCGACAATCTCACCAGCCAGGTGGGCGGGGTGCTCCACACAATCGTGGGCTCGAAGGATGTCCGGCGCGAGCACAAGATCTTCCAGTTCAACTGGACATACACCGGCGTTTCGCTGCGGCTCAAGGGCTTCGGGGTCGTGGTGAAGAAGGACGGAGATGGAGCATGAACGCGCTGAACTCAAATCCTAACAAAGCGCCCGCGAGCGCGCTGGCATCTGCGCTTTTCCGGCTTGGTCGCCCCGCCCTAATGGGAGCAGCCCTTGTGGTCCCGGTCTTCCCAGCGCTTGCCGATGAAACGATTCTTGCTGCCGATAATGGCGAGGTAATCTGTCAGGCCTCAAAAGCCGATCTGACGCGCATATCGCTCAAGGACGATCAGTTCGTTGCCGTCTCGCGGGTGCAGACCGGCAATCCGGTCGAGGACTTCTCTATCGTCCATGAGCCCACGCGCGGCGACATCTACCTCTCGGTCCCCGAGGGCTATGCCAAGGCCAACATCTCCTTCTTCGGGACGACGCAGAAGGGCTATGTCTACAAGTTCAACTGCCAGGTGGGCGGCGAGGAAGCCTTGCAGGTGTTTGTCGCCAATGCCGACCTCGAGAACCCCCAAGCTGCGCCTGAGGTCCTGCAGGCGTTCGGGTCGCTGGATGAACGTGCGGTGGGTTTGGTGCGCGCGATGTTCGAGCAGCGCCCGGTCATCGGCTTCGAGATCAGCGACAATGCGCGCGCGCCCGTCAATGTCGGCGACCTCAAGGTGCAGCTCATCACCGAATACCGCAGCCCCACGATGGTCGGGAAGGTTCTGCGGATCGAGAACACCGGTGAGGCACCGATGGTGCTGCGCGAGGAGCTCATCGCCGGAGACGGCGCGATCGCCGTCACGATTTCCAATCCCAACCTCGCAAGCGGGCAGGCGACTGCCGCTTACGTGGTCGTTCCTGCAGGAAGGTAAGGCTCATGGATTTTCTCAAGCGCAAGCCCAAGGACCTCGATGGCGCCGAAGCCGAAGGCCAGGACGCTGTCGATGAAACCGGCTCGATCATCGACAATGACAAGGCGCAGAAGCGCCAGAGGATGATCTTCTTCGGTATCGGCGGCGTTGCGGTGATCGCAGCAACGATGTTCGTCCTCGATACCGGCGAGACGGTTGACGAGGCCGTGACGGCAGGAACCGAGACAGAGGTCTCGACCGATGCGTTGATGAACCGCCAGCGCGTCGACCAGGAATGGATGGCCATGTATGAAGGCCAGGTCAATTCCCAGGACCAGCGCCTCAAGGGCGTCGAGGCGCAGGCCGGGCAGGTTTCCGAGCTGCAGAACGAGATCCAGGCGCTGCGCGGCGAGAATGCCGCGATGGCGCGCGATGGCCAGCAGGTGCTCGAAGCCTATGAGCGCGAGAACCAGCAGCTTCGCCAGCAAGTCGGCCGGGGTAACGCGCGCCCCACTGCGCCCGGCCCGGTTGCCGCCGCCCGCGATCTCGGGGTGCCCCCGGCCCCGGGGACCGGTGCGGCGGCAACTCTCCCGCCGGTCCGGCGCGGTAACGACGTCCAGATGGTGTCGTTTGCGCAAGGCACGGGCACCGGATCGCGGATCGATCCTTCCAAGGCGCCTGCCGTCTATACCGACTCGCCCAATTACCTGCCCCCCAACTCGATCGCTAACGCGATCGTTGTGGTCGGGGTCGATGCCACCACCAACACCCGCAGCCAGAGCGATCCGCTGCCCGTGCTGCTCCGCATCACAGGGCCCGCGCGCTCGGTCTATGGCGATGGCAAGCTCCTGGCGACGCGGGTTCAGGGCTGCATGGTTAACGGCGCGGCCTACGGCGATCTTTCCTCCGAGAAGGTCTATGTGAAGCTCCAGCGCATGACCTGCGCGCAGCCCGGCGGCCGCTTTGCGGTTTCCGAGGTCAAGGGCTTCATCGCTTTCGGCGGCAAAGTCGGCGTGCGCGGCCGGGTGGTGAGCCGTGAGGGCTCGCTCACCACGCAGGCGTTCCTTGCGGGTCTCGTGAGCGGCGCTGGCAACGCCTTCCAGGGTGCAAACCAGATCCCGCGCATTGCGCAAGGCAGTCCCAATCTCCCGTCGGCGTCCGACGTCGGCATCCAGGCGATCGGCGGCGGCGCGGCCAATGCCGGCAGCACCCTGTCCGACTACCTCATCGAACGCGCCGAGCAATATCAGCCCGTCGTTGAAATGCCCACCGGTGCAGCGGTCGAGGTCGTGTTCCTCGACGGCACCTTCATCAGGAACTGAGGCCCGACATGGATATGAAGTGGACCACATGGAAAGTTGCCGGCGCGGCGCTCGCGCTCACCGGTTCGGTTGCTGCCGTGGCAGCGGTCGCGCATGCCGCCTCGTCCGGCAGTGCCGAGAGCGTGAAGGCGGCGCTTGCCGAGCGTCTCCCGAAGACGGAGATCAGCGCGATCGACTGCGACAAGATCGAGGGCGTCTGCGAAGTGCAGGCCCGTCAGAACCTGTTCTACATCGATCATTCAGCCCGCTATCTCATCATCGGCCGTGTCTATGACATGGAGACCAAGCAGGACCTCACTGCAGCGCGGCTGCTCGATATGAACCCCGACATGCTGATCGGGGGCGGCAGTGCAGATGACACGGGTCCCGCGCCCGAGCAGCGCGCCGACGCTTCGCGTAAAGCCCCTGGGCCCGACGCGCGGATCGATCCGGCCGCGCTTGCCGCACTCCCAGCCAATGGCGCAATTTCGATGGGGAAGGGCGGGCGCACGCTCACGGTCTTTAGCGATTTTCGTTGTGGGTACTGCAAGCGGCTGCACGAGACGCTCGAGACTCTCAACGTCAAGGTCGTCGAGCGCCCGATTTCGGTGCTTGGAACCCGTCCCATCTCCGAAGCGGTGATCTGCGCGTCCGACAAGCCCCGCGCGGTGATCCAAGCCTATGACGGCGGCTCGATCAGCTCCGGTGCTGGCTGTGATACCTCGGGGCTCGATGCCAACGAGGCCTTTGCAAGGAAGCACGGTTTCACCGGCACCCCGGTCATTGTGCGCGAGGATGGGGCCGTGGTCCACGGCTACCGCCCGCGCGAGTTCCTCGAATCCTGGCTCAAGGAGAAGGTGTCGTGAACCTCAAAGCCATTCTCGCTGCGTGTCTCCTTGGTCTGGGGCTGGGCGGCTGCACCACGCTTGGGACCAATGTGAACGCAAAGTTCCGCTGTGATGCACCCGAAGGGGTCTGCGCGCCTTCGATGGTGATCGATGACAGCGCGCTCGCCCGGATTGAAGAGACCAGTTCGCAGGATCTGCTCAATCCGGCCGGACCTTTCCGGATGGATGACGGCATTGAAGCGCCGGTCCACAGTCCGGCGCTGGGCGCAGAGGCGCTGATTGCGCAGGCCGCGCCGAGCTACGAGCTTGCGGTCGTGTTCCCCGGCTACACCGACGCCTCGGGCACCGTGCACGCGCGGCGCACTGTGCGCACCGAAGCTGCGCTTCCGGGCCGCGGCGATGCGATGGAGACGATGGCGATGCGCGGTCCTAAGCCGGCACGCGCGCAAGGCCTGCTTGCGGCGGCCGAAAGTGCTCCGCCGTTTCTGGCGATCGCCCCGAGCGTGTTCGCAGCGCCCGATCTCGCTTCCAGCACCCCCGATCCAGCGGGCGCTCCTGCTGTAGCGGCCGCGCCGAGCCCTGCATCCGGGCCGCGCGATCCGATTGCCGATATCGAGGCCAAGGTGTCCGAAAAGCTTGCTGCGCAGCAGCGCACGCCCCGGCGCGAGGCCGCGTCTTTCCCTGCAACCCCGGAGTGACCGCGTCATGATGCAGGCCCTCAACAATATCATTGACCTTGTCACCGGTGACAGCCGCAAGCCCGAACAGAGCGCGCGGCCGGCCAATGTGCCGATGCTCTCGCACTTTCTGGGTTACCGGTCGTTCGACGAGGAGAAGCGTATCTTCCACCAGGTTAGGTCGAAGGGCTTTATCCTTGAGCTCGCGCCGCTGGTGGGCGCCAATGACCGTGTCAGTGATGTCATTGGCTCGCTTTTTTCGGACATCCTGCGCGCTGGCGCCAAGTTCTCGGTTACCAACTATTCGAGCCCCCGGATCGCCGAGAAGCTGCAGGGCTGGGCCCTCCCGCGCTACAAGGCATCGGGCGTCTTCCACACCCTTGCGCGCCACCGGATCGACAAGCTGCGTAATGGCGCCTGGTCGACCCTTGCCGGCGACGGCCCGTTCTACGTTCGCAGCTTTCGCGTGGTTCTGGCGGTTGCGATCAGCGATGGTTCGGGGCTCTCGACCGAGGATCTTCTGACCATGCGCGAGGGGATCATCTCCGCGCTCGATTCCATCGACGTGCCGGTCTCCGAGTTCGGCCCGACCGACCTCATCCGCTTTTTTGACGAGATCCTCGCGCCTTCCACCGGGGCGGGCGACGAGGTTCCGGGCTACAACCGCTTCGATCCGATCAACGAGCAGTGCATTCGCCGCGATCTCGTGACCCATGTCGAGCGCGACCGCCTCGTGCTCCACGCGCAGTCGCTCCGCCCGACCGGCGCAAGCGTCGAGGGCGTCCCCGAGATGAAGGACTTCGTTCCCGAGCGCTTCGATGTGCGCACGATGTCAGTGCGCAACTTCCCCGATCGCTGGGCGCCCTGGGATACCCAGAAAGTTATCGGCGACATCTTCAACCCCAAGCTCTCGCTGCCCTGTCCGGTGCTCCAGACCGTCTGCGGCATCATCCCGAATCAGGAGTCCTCCGAAGCCAAGGCAGGCTACAAGTTCGTGCGCACCAGCTCGCTGGCTGAAGGCAAGGGTGTGAAGCTGGTGCCCAAGCTTCGCACCGAGGCCGCCGAATGGGAGTTCGTTGCCGACCGGGTCAAGCAGGGTGAGAAGCTCGTCTCGTGCTACTATGCTGTCACGATCATCGCGCCCAAGGGTCGGGGCGAGCCGTGCGAGCGCACATTGAAGGCGCTCTACAAGGCGAGCGGGTGGGATCTCATCGACGAGACCCATATCCAGCTTCCCGCCTTCATGTCGCATTTTCCGCTGATGCTCGCCGACGGGCTCGACAGCGATCTGAAGCGCATGAAGCGCATGCGCTTGATGCGCTCGGCCAACCTTGCCGCCATCGCGCCGATCCAGGGCGAATATGTCGGCGGGAACATCCCGCACCTTTTGTTCATCGGCCGGCGCGGTCAGCCGCAGTTCTGGTCGCCTTTCCAGAACGGTGCCGGCAACCACAATGTCGCGATCTCGGGCAAGTCAGGCTCGGGCAAATCGGTGCTGCTGCAGGATCTCACGGCAAGCTTTGCTGGCGTCGGCGCGAAGACCATCGTCATCGATGACGGGCGCAGCTTCGAGCACATGGCCAAGGCGCTGGGCGGCACCTTCACTGAGTTCAAGCTCTCCTCGGGCATTTCGATCAACCCGTTCCGGATGATCGACAGCCAGCTTGCCGAGGGTGATGATGATTATCTTGTCGACTGCCTCGCGATGCTCAAGTCGATCATCTCGCAGATGGCGCGCAACGAGACCCGCCTCAACGATACCGAGCGCGGGCTGATCGATCAGGCGCTCAACCGGGTATGGGACGCCCATGGCCGCGACGGCACGGTTGACCACGTCATGGAGGCGCTGAAGGAGCACCAGCATTCCTTCGCCTATGATCTTGCGACCTCCTTGCTGCCCTTCGCCTCGACCGGGACCTACGGCCGGTTCTTCCTCGGCGACGCCAATCTTGACCTTTCTGCCGATCTCACCGTCTTCGAGCTTTCCGATCTTGCCACCCGCGAGGAGCTGCGCGGCGTGGTGCTTACCTCGATCATGTTCATCGCTTCGCAGGTCATGCGCCGGATGGACCGCTCGATCCCCAAGCCGCTCATCATCGACGAGGCCTGGCAGATGCTTAAGGGCGGGGCGATGGCCGACTTTGTCGAGACCTATTCGCGCACCTGCCGCAAATATGGCGGCTCGCTCATCACCGCGACCCAGTCGATCCATGACTATTACAAGTCGGAAGGCTCGCGCGCCGCGCTCGAGAACTCGGACTGGTTCCTGATCCTTCAGCAGAAGGGCGAGACCATTTCTGACTTCCGCAACTCGGACCGCTTCGAGATGGACAACATGACCGAGGCGCTGCTCCGGTCGCTGAAGCGCAACGGTACCGACTATTCGGACATCTTCATCCGGGGGCCGGATACCGAATGCGTCGCCCGGCTTGTTCTCGATCGTTTCTCGGGCACTCTCTATTCCTCGAGCCCGCATGTCTTTGCCGAAGTCGAGGCCTATGTGCACCGCGGCTACGCGATGCAGGATGCGATCGAAGCGGTCGCTTTCCCTGAAGAGCACGAGTTCCGGGAGGCGGCCGAATGAGCTCTCTATCGCTTCAATCGGGCTCCAAGAGAGCGAGGCTGATCCCGCAGGATTTTGCTCTTTTCGGTCTGCGGCTCACCGGATGGCTGGCGACGACGACCCTCGCGACCCTCGGCATGTTCGCTGTCTTTTTCATCGTGCTGGGCGGGTTCACGCTCGATGGCACGATGCGTCATCTCGGCAATCTGACTGCCCGCTGGCTCGCCGCCGACCTCGCGCGCCGCGAGCAGTTCCAAGCCATCGCTTTCGGCGCTGTCCTGATCGGCTTTGTTCTTTTCGGCTTTTTCCGCCGCGCGAGCCTCATTTCAGCCTTCGATGTTTCGGGAGACGATCAATGACCGACTTGTTCGAGCATGCCTCCGCTGCCCCTGCGGAACCAACCACGATAAAATCGGCGCGACGCAAACCCACTTCGCGCTTTGCCGGTTTTTCTCTGCGCGAAATCATTCTCTTTGCTGCTGCCGCTTCCGTGTTCGTCTGGGGGGCATGGGTCACCAAGACGATCGCGTTCGACGCGCCCGGACGCCAGGAGTTCGTCCAGCTCCAGCTTCAGGGGATCATCGGCGAATATCTGCAGGCTCAGGCGCGCTCGAATACCGATGAGCAGACGGCCGCGCGCGAGACCGCCGTCTTCATGGCGGCGCTCGATCAGACCGTCTCCGGGCTATCGAAGTCCGGCAAGGTGGTTTTGGTCCACGAGGCGATCATCGGCGGCGATGTTCCTGATGTCACCCCGAGCGTCAAGGCGGCCGTCTATGCGAAGGTTCCGCGCCCGCAACCGGCTCAGGCTCTCGCTGCGCCCCCACAAGGTCAGGCAGCGCGCGTTGAACAGGAAATGCAGGCCTTCATGTCTGCAAATGTCGGAGGGCAGGGCGGTGGCCAGTAGTCCGGGCCGCCGCCTTTCCTTGCCGGGCAAGCTTGCAGGCATCGGCGCGCTCTGCGTCGCTGCGGCCGCGATCACATCGCTCTCGCGCTGGAGCGAGACCCATGCGTTCATGATCAACGCCACGGATTCGCTCCCCAACTGGGCGTTCTTCGTGGAGACCGGGCAGTTTCCTGCGCGCGGCGACTATGTGGTCTTTCATCCCGGCACCGATCCGGTGACCATCAAATATTTTGGCCAGAAGCCTTCGGCTTTCACCAAGATCGCCTATGGCTTGCCCGGCGACATCATCTCGCGCTCTGGCTCCGATGTTCTTGTGAACGGCGAGCGCATCGTGTCCCTCAAGCCGCTGACCACGCGCGGCGATCCGCTTGTAGCCGGACCGCTCGGCGTGGTTCCGCAGGGCTGCGTCTTTGCAGCGACCCCGCACAAGGACGGGTTCGACAGCCGCTATGCGCATATCGGCTTTGTGTGCCGTGACCGCCTCGTCGGCACCGGGCAGCCGATCCTGTGAGGGCGGCGTTCACCCTTCTTGCCCTGGCCGGGCTTGCGGTCTCCGCCACCGCGTCGAGCGGCGCTCCCGCGCGCGTGAATGCCGTCGATCACGGGCAGATGGGCCAGACCTGGCCGATTGCCGAGCCCGACCTCCTGTCGGTTATCAAGGCCCGGCTCGATGATGCGCAGGCCACCGGCAAGCTCGATGCGATGAACCGTGAGTTTGCCGATAAGGTGAAGAGCCGCGTCATGCGCCCTGTCCCGGTTGTCGGGATGACGCCGGCTGAGGAGACCCGCAGCTGGGAGTTCGATCCGTCGCTGCGGATCGATAACGACATCCGCGATCACAAGGGCAACCTCATTGCGGTGGCCGGACAGCGGGTCAATCCGCTCGCCGCATCTGGTCTCAGCAAGAAGCTTATTTTCGTCGATGGCGATGAGCCGGCCGAGGTCGCCTGGGCGATGCAGCATGGCTCTGACGCGCGCGCCAAGATCATCTTCGTCGATGGCTCGCCCTTCGAGCTCATGAAGGTCCATCAGCGCCGGTTCTATTTCGATCAGGACGGCAGGCTGACTGCGCATTTCGGCATTCGCCGCACCCCGGCGCTGGTCGAGCAGAAGGGCGACGTGCTGCTGGTCACTGAACAGGCGATCCCGCGCAAGGGGAAGGGGGCATGAGCGGTCTGCGCCATCTGGTCCCGGTCCCGCTGGCAGCCCCTGAGACGCCTCACCTGCGGAGGGCGCGCATCCGGGTCATGCTCGGATTTGCGCTCCTTGCGCTCATTGTCCTCTTCTTCGCGCCGCTCCGCGCAGCTGTGGGTTCTGCATCGCTGGCCGCTCTGGTCGCCTGCGCGTCCTTCGTCCTCATCCGGGGCTGGCAGTGGCTGCGAGCTAAGAACGCCGCCGACGATGCGTGGTTGATGCGGGAGAAGAACGATGCGGCGTAAGCTCTTGGCCATTCTGGCTGCGCTCTTCGCCTTTGCCTGCGGCGTCCCGGCTATGGCGCAGGGCCTGCCTGACGGGCCCGGGCGCTGCTCGGGCAGCTTCGTCAATCCGGTCACCGATGTGTGTTGGGGCTGCATGTTCCCGCTCTCGCTCGGCTCGCTCAAGATCTGGCCCTCCTCGCGTGCGGACACCGAGAATCCCGATCTACCGATCTGTGCGTGCGGCACGCCGGTGCCGCGCATCGGGCTTGCGGTGGGCTTCTGGGAGCCGGTCCGGCTGATCGACGTCTCGACCAAGCCCTGGTGCTTTCCCAATCTGGGCGGGATCAAGCTCGATCCGGGCTTTGCGATCGGCAATGGCTATGCCTCGGACGGCTCGCAGCTGGGCGGCCAGTCGCAGCGTACCGCCAAGTACCACGTCCACTACTACATCTACCCGCTGCTCTATTGGCTCGAGGTCGTAACCGACTTTCTCTGCCTTGAGGCAAGCTCGTTCGATGTCGCCTATATGAGCGAGATCGATCCGCTGTGGCAGGACGACGAGCTTGCCGCCTTGCTCAATCCCGAGGCGGTGTTGTTCACCTCGACGATCGCGCAGGCGGCCTGTTCGGCCGATTGCATTTCGGCGACCACCAAGCTCCCGATGGACGAGCTGTTCTGGTGCTCGGGCTGCCAAGGTCCGATGTATCCCATGAACGGCAATGTCGGGGCCAATATCGGGATCAAGCAATCGGCCCGGCTTGCCGCCGAGCGCATGGTCTACAAGCTTCACCGCCAGGGTCTCGCGTTCGGCACCAGCGGCCCCAAGGCGCTGTGCTCCAAATACATCATGCCGATCCTTAAGAAGAGCCAGTACCGCATGCAGCAGGTCAACCCCACGCCGATGGTCAACGGGCGCGAGGCCTGCTCGCCGATCGGCGCCTCCACCATCCTCCCGCGCGCCGGGCAAGTCTATCCGGTCAAGGGCGAGGACGTCGGCTTCCTCCTCTGGCGCAAGCGCAATTGCTGCATGTTGTGAGGGAGGATCGCACATGAACCGCAAATTCGTTCTGATCGCCCTGTCTGCCAGCCTCGTTTGCGGGATGACGGCAGTTTTCGCGCAGGATCTCGAAGGCTTTGATCCCAGGGCTATCGAAGCGCGCGCTGACGAGTTCAAGACCGATGCACAGGCGCTGTTCGACTATGCGACCGTCAACGCGGAAGGCCATCAGGCAGATGCGCAAAGCGTTGTCCAGGACGGCTACCGCAGCGTCGAGGGGCTCGAGGTCGGCGATCTGCCCGGAGAGAATGGCCCGGTCGATTTTGACGAGATGATCGCCGGCGCCAAGGCCGGGATGGCGCAGCCCAAGGGCGCCCCGCTGTTCGTGGCCTTCGCCAGTCTGTCGATGCCCGAGGATGCGCTTGCGCAGATGATCGCCGATACGACGCGGGCAGGGGGCGTGGTGGTGTTCCGCGGGTTCTCGGCCGGCAATCCGCAGACCTTTATCACCGCCATCCGCAAGGTGGTCGACCAACGCGGCGCGAGCAACATCGCCATTGATCCCCGCCTGTTCCGCGCATTCAACGTCGACCGCGTTCCGACCTATGTGGCGCTTTCGACCGATTTCGAGCCCTGCGACCAGCTCGAGTGTGTCAGCACGCCGCCGCCGCATGACCGGATCGCGGGTAATGTCAGCGTGGCCTATGTGCTCGAGACCTTCGCTGAGGCCAATGGCCCCGGCGCGCCCGTGGCCCGGCTCGGGCTTGCCAACATCCGGGGTCAGCAGTGAATGGCGCGCGTCTCCTTGCTGCTTGCCTCGCTGCGGCCGCCTGCGGCCATCTTGCCCATGCGCAGATGGCGACCAGCGATGCGCGCAGCGAGGGCGAGGCGATCGCCAAAGGTGTACGCGATGCCACCAACTCCGGTATCCTGACGGACGGTCAGGCCGCCGCCGTGCCCGGGTTTGAGGGAACCGATTTTCCGCAGTTCGACTATGTCGAGGATCCCGCAGGGCTGAGCACAGCCGGCGAAGCGCAGCGTTATCAGGACAATTACCGCGTTGTTGCCGATCCTTATCGCACGGTCTTTGATCCTGCGACGATCGATCTGAGTTCGGCGCGCCTGATCGAGAGTGATCCCGACACTTATCTTGGGCCCGGCGCCTCCCCCGATGGATCGGCGGGGGCATGTTCGCCGCTTCCTCCCGGCGGCGGCGGCGCTGCCACCTACCTTGAAAGCTGCAATGCGGGCTCCCAGCCCTATGACGAGGCGCGCAGCTGCACTGCTTCGCTGGCGATCCAGACCCAGGGCTCGCGCTACTGGGAATACATTTGCGAGACCGAAGGCTTTACCGAACGTTACGAGATGTGCGGAGAACTTGCGCGCGCGCCCGGCTCCGGCACGTGCCGTCTCAGCGAGAGTGTCCGCATCGGCGAGACTTGTCTTCAGTGGGTGCAGGAGTTCAACGGCCGGCGATGGTGCGCCGAGCCCGGTGAGCCGATCTATCGCCAGCAATGGCATTGCCCTGCGCCTCTCAGCGGCGTTTCTGGCGGAATCGAGCGCAACACTACCCGCATCATCAGCGAGGCCGTTGACGAGACGGTTTGTCAGAATGCCACGAATGGCGCGACCTGCTCGCTCGCTTCGGAAGTCTGCACCGCACCTAACGAGACCCGCACAATCGGCGGCGTAGCGGTGACACGTCCCTGCTGGGAGTGGAACCGGACCTATCAGTGTCAGGGGGTCGCGCCGGCCAACGACTGCAGCGCGCTTGAGGCGCGTCCCGAGTGCCGCTTCAGTCATGATGAGTGCCTGAGCTACGACGACCCGACCGAGACCACCTGCAACGTTTATGATCGCTGGTATCAGTGCACCACGCCCGCCAATGGTACCGCGCCGCCGCCCGCCTATGTCTGCGGCGGCGATATCTACTGCATCGATGGTGAGTGCACGCAGGTCGAGCGCGAGGCTTCAACGGAGTTCAAGGACGCGATGGTCGCGATGAGCGTGCTCGGCGAGCTGCGCGACAATTTCGATCCCGACAACCTCAAGATCTTCAGTGGAGAAAACCTCAAGTGCACCAAGAAGGTGTTCGGGCTCTCCAATTGCTGCAGCGGGAAGGGCGTGCCGCTCCTCACGCCCTTCCTGTGCAGCCGCGAGGACCGCGACGTCGACAAGCGCGATGACGCGGGGCTGTGCCACTATGTTGGCACCTATTGCTCGGACCGGGTGTTAGGCGTCTGCGTCACCCGCAAGCAGTCCTACTGCTGCTATGGCTCCAAGCTCGTGCGCATCCTCAATCAGCAGGGCAAGGCCCAGCTCGGGATGCAGTTCGGCAGGGCCAAGGAGCCCGACTGCGAGGGCTTTCTGATCGCGCAGTTCCAGCGGCTCGATCTCAGCCGCATGGATTTCCGCGAGGTCTACGCCGAATTCGTGGATGCAGCCAAGCTCCCCGACGAGATCGAGATGTCGATCCAGATCCAGGAAAAGATCGAGAACTACTACAACATCAATGGGGGAACCTGAGCTTGCAGGACGCCGACATCCTTCAATTTCGTTCCGGCGCGCCGTTCCCGGCCGCCCAGGTGCTCGATCTGGCTGTCAGCGTTGCGATCGGCCGCGATCTGGCGCGCTCCGAGGACGAGATGTTCGCGCTGATCGAGAACTGGTTTCTGCGGCCCGCAACCCATGCGGAGCTGCGGCTGTCGATCACGCGCTTGCTCGATAGCGGGGTGATCGAACGCGCCTGCGAGGGCGACATGGGGTTTTGCCTTACCGAGCGGGGTGTCGAGGCCACCACCACGCTGTCGGGCGGGATGATCCGGATGATCGACCGCGGCCGCGGCTACATCAAAACCGCTTTCCTTCTCGAAATGCTCGACCTTGAAAAGGGGAAATGCCCATGACCAAGCTTGCAATCCCTGTCCTCGTTGCCGCGCTCGCAGCTGTAACGGTTCCTGTCCTGGCGCAGCCGCCGGCCGATTCGAACCGCGACGCATTCTACTGCGAGGAGCGCAAGCTCGGCAGCTGGTTCTACTGCAACTCCGAAGAGGCCAAGCGCAAGGCGCGCGAGAAAGCCCAGGCGCCGGCGCCTGAGACGGCCGTTCCGGCGACCGCGCGGATGGCGGCGATCACGGCCCAGCTCGACGAGTTGAAGGCGCGCGCCGTGCTCGAGCCGACCTCGGAGAACATCGTCGCCTATATCCGCTTCCAGCGCGAGCAGCTCGACCGCGCCTCGACCTTCGCCGATGTGTGGGGAAGGGCGATCTGGCAGAACTCCGATCTCGATTACACGCTCGAGCGGCCCGTCTCGACGCTCGCCAAACAGACCTGGCTCGAGGACCGCAAAGCCCAGCGTGAGGGTTCGATGGCGGCGCTCACCGAACGCTACGGGGTGTTCTACTTCTACTCCTCGAGCTGCTCGGCGTGCCGCACCTTCTCGCCCGTGATGCGCGCGCTCTCCGACAATTACGGGCTCGAAGTACTCGCTGTCTCGATGGACGGCGGGCCCAACGAAGCCTTCCCCAACTACGTGGTCGATAGCGGCCAGTACCAGCGCATGGGCCTGCAGGGCGGGGCCGTTCCCGCGCTGGTCCTGTTCGACACCCAGACCAAGCAGCCGATCCCGATCGGCTACGGGGTGATGGCTGCCGACGAGGTGATGCAGCGGATCTATTCCTTGACCCAGATCGAACCCGGGAGTGACTACTGATGGCACCGCAAGCACAGCGCGGCATCGCCGCTCGCATGTTCCGCTCGGCCGGCACCGCCTTGTGCGTTCTTGCCGCCGCCAGCCTTGTCGCTGCCCCGGTCAGCGCAAATGTCGGGACCGAACTCAATAGCTTCTTCGACGACATGGGAGCGGCTGCCAATGCCACCGGGCCGGTTGCCTATGAGGGCCAGTCGGCAGGCTATTACTCGGGCGGCAACATCTGGACCCGGTTTCCGCAGAAGAACGTCAACCCGGTCAACTTGCAGCTTCCGAGCGTCAAGGCCGGTTGCGGCGGGATCGACGTCTTTTCGGGAAGCTTCTCCTTCATCAACACCGATGAAATCGTGGCGATGATGAAGGCGACCGCCAACAATGCGCTGGGCTTTGCCTTCCAGCTCGCGATCAAGTCGATCAGCCCGCAGATCGCCGCCACGATCGAGGAAATGGCGCAGAAGGTTCAGCAGATGAACCAGTTCAACATGAACAGCTGCGAGGTCGCACAGAACCTTGTCGGAGGCCTGTGGGGCAAGTCCGATCGCATGTCCTCGGAGATCTGCAAGTCCGTCGGGAACAGCCAGGGGCTGTTCTCCGATTGGGCCAAGAGCCGCCACGAATGCGGAACGGGCGGCCAGCGGGCATCGACGATCGCTGCCAACAGCGATCCCGATATCCCAGCGCAAAGCTACAATTTCACCTGGGAGATGCTCAAGCAGTCCTATCCGAGCTTCTCGGTAGAGTTCCGCGAATATCTGATGACCTTCGTCGGCACGGTGATCTTCTACCAGGACGGCGATGCCAGCGGAAAGAGCGGCTTTCAGTTTGTGGGGCAGGGCGACCGGGCGCTGCTGACCGCGCTGCTCGATGGCACCAATTCTGTGACGATGCTGAACTGCGACACCTCGGACAAGTGCCTCAATCCCACCACCCAGACCATGTCGGTCTCGCAGGCCCAGGCGCTGAAGCCGCGGGTGCGCGCCATGATAGAGAGCATGAACCTCAAAGTGCGCAGCAATGCCGCTCTCACCAGCGACGAGATCGGGCTGCTCGGCGCGACCACGATCCCGCTCTACAAGATCATGACCGTCAACGCGGCCGCCACCTTGGGCGGCATGACGTCGGCCGACATGAACGATCTTGCCGAGATCGTGGCGATGGATCTTCTCGATGCGCTCGCCCAGCAATATTACGGCTATGCCTCGCGCGGCGTGGGCACGTTCCAGAACGCCAACGAGGAGGCGCTGTCGCAGTGGCGCGATCAGATCACCTCGGTGCGCCAGGTTCTCGACACCTATTCGCAAGGCATGAACCTGCGCCTCGACCGGACCCAGCACGTCATCCAGCGGGCGGTGTTCCTCGAGGGCACGCTGCGCAACAACCTGTCGCCGCAGATGTCGGCGGCGCTCTCCTTCAGCACCTCGCTGTCGAAGCAGGGCATCCAGTAGGAACGTTGGCCCATGATGGAGATCTTCACGATCGGCGGCGGCGAATACATCGTCAACATATTCAATGCCGTCAGCGCCTGGACCGGGGGAGGTGGGTTCCGCGCGCTCCTGCGGGTCGTGATGGTGATGGGTCTCATCTACACGCTGCTGATCGTGGCCTTCAGCCTCAACTGGCGCGCCTGGCTCAACTGGTTTCTGGGCGCGACCCTGATGTACGGCGCGCTCATCGTGCCGACCACCACGGTCAAGGTCACCGACCGCCTCAACCCCTCGCTCGCGCCCGCGACCGTCGCCAATGTCCCGATCGGGCTTGCGATGATCGCGTCCGTCACGTCGACCGCTGGTGACTGGCTGACCCGGACGGCCGAGACCGTCTTTGTGATGCCGTCTTCGCTCCAGATGTCGACCAACGGCATGATCTATGGCGCGCGTCTGTGGGACCGGACCCAGGATTTTCGCATCCGCGACCCCCGCATCAGCGCCAACCTCGAAGAATATTACAAGCAGTGCCTGTTCTACGACATCCTGCTGGGCTTCAAATCCTTCGATGCGATTGCGAACTCGCAGAACATTCTGGTCGATGTGGGGCCAGGCTCGCCCGCGCGCGGAATGAAATGGATCCCTGAGACAGGAAGCCCCAGCATCCTCACCTGCCAAGATGGCTATTTCAATCTGGTCAATGGCGTCAATTCCTACACCGACGTCGCGCTGCAGGACGAGGGTCGCAAGATCTTTCCGGGTCTGACCCCTTCGCTCGCGCATGCCAAGCTTGTTGCCGATCTTCCTGCGATCGCCAGCCATTTCCACGGGAGCACGCAAACCGCGCAGCAGATCTTTCAGCAGCGCTCGCTCGTCAGCGCCTTCTTGCAGGCCCGCGCAAACCTTGGTGCAGCGGACGGCGACACCTTTGCTGTGCTTAGGGCCGAGCAGCAAGCAAGGAACACCTACGATTCCATCTCGCAGCAGGCGATGACCTGGGTGCCGCTGCTAAACATCGTTCTGACGGTCGTCTTTTATGCGATGTTTCCGGTGATCTTCCCGCTCTTCCTCGTTCCGCGAACCGGCACGTCGGCGCTCAAGGGCTACTTTACCGGGTTCTTCTATCTCGCCGCATGGGGACCGCTCTACGTTGTCCTCCACATGTTCATCATGGACCGCGCGGCGGACTCGCTCAATGCGGCATCGCCCGGCGGCATCACGATGGCGGGTATGGCGGGCATCGATGCTGTCAACGCTGATACGGCCACCATCGCCGGCTTCCTGCTCATGTCCGTTCCGTTTCTCGCAGCCGGCATGGCGCGCGGCGCCATGGCGATTTCTTCGCAGGCAACCTCGATGCTCGCGCCCGCGCAGTCGGCGGCCGAGGCAGCTGCGGTCGAGCGCACCACCGGCAACTATGCCTATGGCAACGAGAGCTACATGAACCTCTCGAGCTTCAACCGGCAATCCGAGCAGTGGAACACCGCGCCCTCATACACCAACGGCGCGGCAGTGATGACATCGGTTGGGGCAAATGGCGCGCTCACCCGGTCGACCTCCGATGGCTCGACTGTTTATGATACCTCGCCCGCGATGAGCCGGCTCGCGTTCTCTTCCTCGGTCAGCCAGTTCGCCAACGCCGAGCGTCAGCAGACACTCTCCGAGCTCGAAACCGCGCGCAACACGCTGAGCGAAGAACGCTCGCGCGCGGTCTCGCTCGCTGATCGGACGTCGAACCGACAGACGACAGGGACCCGTAATTCCAGCGGTAGTGAGAGCACGGCGGGTTACCGATCGGGTGAGAACCTTCAGCGGTTTGATAATCAGTCGATTGATGGACGTGATACCGTCTCTGAAGGCGATCGTATAACTGGGTCGCAGGGTTCACAGCAGACAAACACCGACCGTCTTGAAACGACGAGAGGCGGTTCTCTCAGTCTAGGAGGCTCGGTCGGCCGCGGCGGATCACGAGCCGCTAACGGAGAAGGAGGGGGTGGGGCCAATGGAGCTGTTGGCGGTAATGTCCAAACCTCGATCTCAGGTGGTCGCCAGCGCGCAGATGTAGTTTCTCGGAATAGAGACAGAACTGAGAGCCAAGGGTTTGATTCATCTACATCCGATAACCGCTCCAACGGCTCTAATGCTACTCAGGACAGCGGCAGCTATTCGCAGAGCGGAAGCTTCAGCCGGAGCGAAGGCTATGCCGAGAACGCCTACTCACGCGAACAGGCGCTCGAGGAAGTCCGGCGGATCGACGAGCGCATCGCTGCGATCGATGAGGTTTCCCGGTCGCTGAGCAGCAATACCTCAAGCCGCGAGGGCTATGGCTCCAATCTGGCGTTCGATCTCAGTCAGATCGTCGCGAGCCGCTATCAGGAGAAGGCGGCTGAGCTTGGCTTAACGGCTCCGAGCCTTGCCCGAACCGACCTCAGCCCGCAGGAACAAGCCACCGCCGAGCTTGTCGCCCGCGAAATCATTTCCGACTACTATGATCAGCGCGTCGCCCCGTTCAACGACCTGATTCCTGAGAGGGGATCGGTGGTCGGAAATGTGTCTGGCCCCGGGAACTTCACTGAAGGCGATCTTCGGTCTGGCGGTCCTCGCCGCTCGGTCGGCGGACCCCGCAATCTTGTTCAGGGTTCGCCGGATGGTTCGATCGGTGATCGGATTGAAGAGGGAGGTCGCAGTCTAGGAGAACGTTACGACGCCAACACGGCCCGCTATGGACAGCGCCTTCAGGAGTTCGAGGAAGGTCGTCGTGGTGACGGTGGCGCCGATGATCGCTTCAATGAGCGGTTCTATGATCGCGATCAGCGTTGAGTGCTCCTAATTGAGTAGCTTAGATGCTTACCAGCTCAGCAAGGCTACTATCAGGAAAATCACTGCCAATAAAAGAAAGGCTATTGAGTTACTTTTAGACGCTCTCGTGCTTCCCGAAAGAACCGGCACTTCACCGTTTCTCCCCGGACCCCAGAAGTTGTCACTGTAGATTGGGCTGCTCCAATCGCCAAGGCTGGCCCTAGTGACTTCATCTGCATAAAACCGATTGTCAGGGTCTTCCATCGTCGTTCTCCGAGCCTTTCCGTAGCATTTTTGCACCAGACACACAATCGCTGGCACAATGCTACGGAAAAGCTAGGAGACCGCGGCTCATTCGGAATGTATGAGCGCACGCTAGGGTCGCCAGAATCAGAATATGAGGAGCGGGCTCGCTGTTTGGGGGCGGGCCGTTTGGAGCCATGCGATCAAAAACCGACAGCACCTATCTCGATCTGCGTGAGCGGATTCTCTTTGGCGAGTTAAAGCCCGGCTCGCCGTTTTCTGCGGCCGACATGGCAGAGCATTATGATCTCCATATCAACATGGCCCGGCGGCTGCTCGTTGCCATGAAGGTCGGCGGTTATCTGACCCGCTCTGGCCCGTCCTATGTGATTTCGACCTTCACCCATGCGCAGGTCGAGGAATGGCGACTCGCGCTTGCCGCTATTGTCGAAATCGGTGCCCTGCGCCTTGCGCTGTCGCCGCCTCAGCGTCTGCAGCCTCTCGCACATTTCGTCGACAAGCGCATTCGCGATTTACCGGTCGACCATGAAGACTTTTTCCTCGGTGCCATGGGGCTCACCAACATCGTGCTTGGCGGTAACAACAGCACGCTGTCCGAGTTGGTCACCCAGTTCATTCCCCAGGCTTTCTTCCGCCTTTTATGGCTGTCAGACACCTATGCTGACCGGACGGGCTTCCTTGTCGAGGCGAGCGATCGCTTTCTTGCAGCAGCGCAGGGCGGTGACCTTGACGGGGTGCGTCAGGCAAGCCGCTTCTTTTTCGAAGGGATCGCGCCGGCGCTGCGTACACTGATCGAGAAGCGCGAGGAGGGGATCTATCCTGGCAGGGACCGCAAGGACGGTTTCCAGACCATCGAGCACAACATCGCAGGCTATCCGACCCATGCAGGCAGTTCGCGCACCTTCACGCCTGTCATTCTGCCGCTCGCTGAGATTGATCTCGTCGCACTGGAGCTTTGATCGGCCGGTGTCCCTCAGCTCAGCGCAGGTTGGAGCGGATGAAGCCGCATGGCCACAGCTTCAGCGGCGCAGTCCTGAACGCTGCGCGTCCCGATCAAGCTGACGAGTTCTTCGGCCGAACGCTTCATGCAGCCAAGCTCTGGCTCTCCGATACCCGACGCGGCAGCGTAGGCGGTCGCAGGGCTGGCGAGTTTGACATAGTCTTCGATTAGCCGGTGTTGGTGCGTCGCGCTGACGATTGCGAGCATCAAGCGCTGATTGGCGAGACTTGCAGCGATCGAGTCTCCGCCATCGGCCAGCATCATGAACTCGCCGGCGAGCCTGCGGATCGCCGGCATCGCCGGCGCGCATTCCATCGATGATAGCCTCACGATCGCTGTCGCTTCCATCGCCGCCAGCTGCGCTATGATATCATCGAGGCTCCTCGCTGCCGGCCTGTACCAGACAAACTCTGCCCAGTTGGTGATGATAAAACGCGTCATTCTCAGGTCATCGAAGGCTTGCCCGGCCCATTCTTCGCCCCGTTCCGCGATCCCGGCCAAGGTTTCCGGGCTTGCCTCGAGGTCATTAAGCTCTGAATGGATGATCGCGCGCCGGATGCGCTCGACATCAGCGTCCTCGCTGATCGACATTCGGCCCATGGCCTCATGGTAGAGCTGCAGAATCCGTTTTTGCATGCCTTCCTGTTAGCACGCCCGCTTTATTCATCAATCGGGCTTGGGCCAGTCGCCGCCATGCACTTCGCGCTCGTAGGCAGAGATGCGCATCCACTCGACCGCAACCTCATCGAAGCCGTCACGTGCCAGGAGCTCATCGCAGAGGCAGTCGATCTCGTGCGGATTGTCGGGTAGGCTTTGATCTTCGCGGTACCTGGCTACCGCTCCCATCACCTTCATGACGTTGTCATAGTTTGCCATGCGCCCCCCATCCGGCATAGAGAACCCCGCCCGCACGCCCAGCCTGAGTATATCTCGTTATCCCTGAAACTAACAAGGGACTGATTCAGCTCCAGATTGCGCCCAGCGCCTTGGCGGTCGCGCCTGATCGGGTCTTGAGCCGCCCGCCGTAGCGCAGCGCAGTGGTCGGTGCGGTCAAGCACAGAGCGCCTGCGCGATGGCGACGCCGTCCTAGCCATCGGCGATCAGATCCTGCGTGAGACCCACAACTAGGGAGTGGGTTTAAATTCGATTTAGGGAGCGGTCGTCCAAGTGTTCTAAAATTGCTCCAACTTCCAGTGCTCGCCAATCATCACTGCGGGATGGACCCATGCAGTGGCGGCAGCTGGAATCCATGCTCTTCACGTGCGTGCTTCACGCCGGGCAGGGCAGTGATCTTGGAAAGAAGGCGCACGGGTCCGCGCCCACTAAGAACGCCGGTCCTCTTCATCACCCGTTCAACATCAACGCCGAGCGCCTCCAGCTTGAGGGCCACACTGGCGATCGCTTCACGGTCGTGAACGGTTACGATGAAGCTTGTCAGCTCGTCGGTCTTGTTCGCACGCTTTGTTGCCGTGTTACCCATAGTAGCAAATGTAAAGCATCAAGGTGCCTTAACCAAGCCCTTACCGATATCCATGGCGCTTTGGCCTGCGAGCGGTTCGGCAACCGCGACCAATTGATCCCACAGGCGCTGTCCGCGAAGTGCCGGATCGGATTGAGCCCACAATGCCGCAATCCCAGCGACATGCGGACAGGCCATGCTCGTTCCGCTGAGGGTGCGGTAGAGCTGAGGGCGCGGAACCGAAGAAAAGACACCAGACCCGGGCGCCGCCACATCGATGGGGCCTGTGCCAATTCCGCCGTTTGAGTAGGGGGCGATGCTGCCATCTGCCTCGATGGCCGCCACCGCCATGATTGATGGCGCATTTGCTGGCGAGCTGACTGGCGCCACGTATCGGTATCGCCGATCGCTGTCATTGCCGGCAGCTGCGACAATCAGGCAGCCTGCTTCAAGAGCCTCGGCCGCGATGTCCTCATAGAGCGGATCGAACGCCTCTTGAGGGCCAGTGGCGCGGCCGAGCGACATGGAGATGATCTCGCAGCCATTGTCGAGCGCCCACTCGATCCCCGCAATGATGTCGAGCTCGCGTCCTGCGCCGCGGTTGTTCAGAACCTTAGCAACAAACAGCTCGGCACCGGGCGCAACGCCGTAGCGTGGGACATTGATGGCTTGTGGAGGCCCAGCTGCGGCTGTTCCGGCGCAGTGCGTGCCGTGACCTTGAACATCGTCGACGGTCTCGCCGGGCACAAAGCTCGCATGCGTGATTGCCCGCGAAACGTAGTCGGGGTGGGCAAGGTCGATGCCCGTATCGAGAACAGCCAGCCTGATGCCTGCGCCGGTGAAGGCGCTCAGATCAGCTCCGGTTGCCGACAACCCCCATGTTCGCTCGGTATCGTCCGCCCAAGGTGGATCGCCTAATGCGAACATCCAGAACTCCGGCCGACTGTCCACGACCAGGCCTTCGACCTGGAGCATCTGGGCAATCGACACCGATGCCGCAGACCCGCCACCTATCGCGGCAACGGAAAATCTGGGCAGGATGACCGTCGCATCGCGTTCGGCAGCTGCTGCCATGGTGTCGACGAGCGAGCCATATTCGGGTGCGATGAAGGGAGGAATGTCGAGCATGCTATTTAGCAGCTTGAAGGCTTCCTTTGCCCCGCCGTCCTTCTCGAACCTGACAAGCCGCCGCCCGGTTGGCTGGGGCGCCATAATCAGAGGGGAAGCCATTGTTTCCTCGACGGCCATGCGGGACTCCGAGTGTCATCGTTTGGTCCCGGATCACTAGCATGATACGCGATGCGACACACCCTCAACACGCTCGAGAAGTAACGCTTTCATTTCATCGCCATAGGCAGGTGGCGGGGCGGCACACAAGCGCCGCCCCCCGGTTCATCAAAACTTGCCGAGCAGCGTGATGATGCCCTGATTGCGGCTCACGCCGAGGCCGGTGTCCGTGCCGAACAGCTCGAGGTTACCATAGTCCGAATAGCGATATTCGAGACGGATAGCATAGTTGCTCGAAAGGTCGATCTCACCGCCTGCGCCCAGACGCACACCGCCGAATGAGACTTCATCGGAGATCTCGCCGGTGCCATCGTCATATTCGCCTTCGATCGAGGCGTCCGTGTAGCCAGCCTTCACATACAGGATGCCGTTGCGGCCCGGGCGAAAGCCGAGGCGGCCGCCGACATAGAGGTCGCGGCCGGCGTTCACCGAGACACGGTCGCCGGGCACGTCAAAGTCGGTGGCCGACACACCCACGCTCGAATCCGTGTATTCCGCCTCGATGCCGAACACGATCCCGCTGGTGGTTTCGTAGTCGTAGCCAACCGTCAGCCCCAGAACGACATCTTCCTCGCTCTCGGAGATCCCGTCAAACTCGGTCTCGACACTATCGAGGCCGACGATGGCCCCTGCGATGAACTTTCCACCTGCGGTGCTGTCGTCTTGTGCCAGGGCAGGGCTGGCAAGGGAGACAGCTGCGACCGCTCCCGCGAGAGTTACGAACTTCATGGTATGTCCTTTGTCCGCTCAGGATTGAGCGCGGCGGCGTCTATCAGGCAAGCCTTCCCAAAGCACTAATTTTGCGCGTATTTCGTGGGGATAGACGACAGGCGAGGGCGCGGGAGAGTTGCTACAGGCGCAGCCGGGAACGGTTTCTTGGTGAGTTGGCGCTATCGTCATGGCCATAAACGTGTGCCGACATGAAGAGAGGGTCGAGTGAATGAGATTTGGGAAGTCATCCATCATCGGGGTCGCTGCCATCGTTGTCGCGTGCTTGGCAGCCTACATGTATTTCGCCTCTCCGATTGTCGCGCTCAATGGAATGAAAACAGCGCTCGAGCAGCGAGATCATGAGACGTTTTCGGCTTACATCGATTTCGACCAACTGCGTGCGTCCTTGCGAGAGGAACTCGCCGCGCAAGCAGCAATGAACGCCGCCGACAGCGACAATCCCTTAGAGCAGATGGGCATCGCGGCGGGTGCCGCGATAGCAGACCCGCTCATAGACCGACTTGTGACCCCAACCGCGATCAGAATCGCATTCGAGCGACGTGCTGCCCAAGAGCCTCAAAGCGAGGAGACCGACTTCTTTGGAAACCTTTCGAGCGACGGGGCTATCGAGCGATCGGGGTTCGGTACCTTCAAGCTGGTCACCAAAGAGGGGGCGAGCTTCGTCTTCGAACGGGACTGGTTCAGTTGGAAGATGGTTGGCATCCAGTTTCCTGCACCGCAGTCGGCTGCGGGGGACGTGACGGTCAACGAGGACCAATCTTCGACACTGGAAACCGACGACCGGCTCAACATGCCGAATGCCGAAGATGGAACCGGCCATGGCGGCATGGTGCACCGTGACGTCTTGGCTTCCGATTGTGAGGAGGGTGATGAGTTTGCCTGCGAGCAACTTGCCGAGATGGCTCCGGGAGAGGCCTACTACCAGTATTGACGGTTTCGGACCTACTGTGAACCTGCGTCCCAATAATAGGACCGGGTGCACGGCGGTAACGTTCTCGCGCTGGGTGCCACGACGCTCTCGGCATTCACCTGACCATCATGTGCAAATTCCACGCTTCCGCGCGCTAGAAACCTACCAGAATTCCTTGTCGCCTCGGTGGCCTCGCCAGGCATTGTCCCACTTTTGTTCGACTGAGCCATCGACTGGGCGGTGGCCAATGGGGTGGTCGGCGATAATGTCGTCGATATGCGGCCTGTCTTTGATCGAGGCGAAGGCATCGATCCCGTGTTTCGTCAGGTAAGCGAAGTAGGCGTGCTCATGCTCTGCTACTTGTGAAGCCTTTCGACGTTCCAGTCATCCAGCTTCGTAGCTTGCGTTCTGCGGTCTGCACTCCGCCCTGTGTCGTTCGACAAACTGAGGGTTCTGAGACGAAAAACGTCTTGCCCAATTACCTCATCGAATCAGTTGCTTGTGCACTTGCCGTTTCGGCTCGGCTTGAAGCCCCCGCACATTTCTGCGCCCCCTTGGCAGCAGAGAGCCAGACTGGCTCAGGAAGGAGGGCCTGCATGGCCGAGAAAGTCTCCATGATCGGATACAGCCGCGTATCAAAGTCCGATGGCAGTCAGGTTCATCACCTGCAGCACGATGCGCTGATCGCCGCAGGCGTTGATCCCAAGCGGATCTATCAGGACAGCATCTCGGGTGCCCGCGACAGCAGGCCGGGGCTGGATGCATGCCTCGCCGCATTGGCGCCCGGGGACACGCTGGTGATATGGAAGCTCGACCGGCTCGGCCGCAGCCTTCGCCATCTGGTCAACACCGTCGGCGAGTTGACCGCTAGGGGCATCGGTCTCAAAGTCCTCACCGGCGAAGGGGCCATGATCGACACCACCACAGCCAGCGGTCGCCTGATGTTCGGGATATTCGCCGCGCTGGCCGAATTCGAGCGCGAGTTGATTGTCGAGCGTACGAGGGCTGGCATCGCCGCGGCACAGGGAAGGGGTAAGCATTGCGGCCGCCCACACGAGCTGACCCCAAAAAAGATCCGCCTGCTCCAGAGGGCCATGCGCAAGCGCGAGAAAGTCGTCGTTGATTTCGTCGCCGAGTACGGCATCTCGAAGGCGACCGCGTATCGCTACGTTGGCCCGGACGGTGAGCTCCGTGCCTCAGCCATGCGCGTGCTGGAGTTGCAGCGGGAGGGGCGGGGGAAGAGGTCGTAGCGAAGCGTGGGCTGCAGATGGGTCTGGATGACGGACTTTGGGACAAAACAACCGAACGATAACGCGCCCGGTAACGGCAAGTTGCGCCAGAAACCGATCTAGGGGCGAAGAATAGGCTTCCCGCCTTGAACGTGATTGCGGACCTTCCAGAATCGGATTGCCGACCAGCAAAAAGCGGACCTTCGCGCGGAACGGTAAGAACGGTCTTGCGCAACAAAGCGGCCACTCAGTAACTCAGAGCGTCTCCCTGACATCTGCCGCTCGTTCAAGTGAAACTCACTCTGTTTGGATTGCGAGACGCTGCATCATGGCTGGCCGCGGCACGACGATCGCACCTATGACCATATCCATCTGGCAAAGCCCGGATATTAGCTTCGCGTGCTCCTCTGTGCGCCCACTGTCATCCCAAATGAATGGAATGAGCGAGGTCCAACGCGGATCAGTACCATATAGGCCGACGTCGGTTGCGATCTCGTCGATTATCTTCTGCATTGAGACGCTTGGTCTCAAAAATTTTACCTCGACGATTGTGCCAATGCTAGGAATCGTCAGGTCGAGCCTGGGGTTCTTTTGCCCGACCGGCGGAATCGTTTCCTCGTCGTTCAAATCAGCAAACAAGGGTACGAGGATGGCATAAAGCAAATTCTGAACGTGGTATTCGTTTTGGACCTCCCACCGAACAGCAGAGGATGTCGGCGTTCTGGGCTTGTCTTCCCAAGTCCAACGCCGCAGGGATCGGCTCACTCCTTCCAGAACACGCAATACATCATTTGGCTCGAGGCGACCTAATCGAGCTGGAATGCTGTGCTCGGCAACCAAATCGAATGCCTTCAGCTTGAGAAGCGCTTCGACTTCTTCGAATGGCCTGTCCACCGACTTGCGTAAAGCCTCCCAAGCCTTGAGATAGACATCTTCGGAAGCAGTGATCCCGGCCTGGCCGCAAAAGACGATGCGGATCTCAGGCAGAATAGCACCTTGGTCCTGTCTTGCAGCCGCATCGACCAAGTGGCTCGCGACGATGAACAAGGACTGATTGAAGGCGTCCTGTTCCAAGGACGTCGCGGCGCGCACCACGAGCTTTGAGAACCAGTCGGGACACGGCATTTGATAGACTGCGATAGCAAGAGCCAACCCGAGCGCAGCGACACCATCAGCTTCTAAGGTCAGTGGTCTTTGTGAATGAAACCATGTTCGCTGCCCTAGCCAGTCTAGTCCTTCCTTGAAGGCTTCGGTCTGTCCGGATGTAAGGCATGTAAAACCAAGAGCGGCGACGTCCCGGGCTGAACGGTCACCGGCACTTTCGAGGTTGTCCTTGGCGCTTCTTTCGAGGCCAACGACCCGGTCCGCAGGACCACCGGCGAGCCAGGCACCCATCGCTCGATGGTGGAGCGGCGCATCATGGCGAAGAACGGCTGCAGCTGCCAGGCCGGCGCGCAACTGCGCAAGGCCTGGGGTACTCACAGGAACCAAGGCCGGCGCATGACCCGGCTGACGGCTGCGTCTTCGCTGTCCCAGCCGGGTGTCATCTCAAGGCCTGCGAGCTGCTTCGCGATTTCATCGGCATATTGCAGCGTGATTGGTACCCTGGAGTTTCCGAAGGTTCGCCACGAGTGACATCCAAAGTCCGCAACCTGCTTCGCCAGGGTCCGCATATCCCTAAAGGTCGAGCGCTCGTGAAGCCGAAGCAGTACTGGATCGGGCAATCCCTGGAAATTTGCTTTGATCTGCTCGCGGCCAGTCATGGCAAGCAGCCACTCATGGTCGCTCAGTTCGATGGCCTGTCCACGCTTGGGGCCAAACGCGCCCCTGCCCGTCTCCATCGCCTGGTCAAACATCGTAAAGGGGTGGTCTTCGACGACATGAAGGAATGCGAACGATACTCGGCTGAGGCCGAGCGCTTCCACTGCTTCGATTACCGCGTCTGCGGTTTCGCGGCGCATCTGAATGAAGGCATGAAACACAAGGCGAACGGCATCGCTCGATCGCCATGCTTCCTCACGCCTGACACGCTCGATCGCCTCGATCAATAGCGTACGCAGAGCCGAGGGGTATTGGTCGAATGCAACCGAACCAGTCCGCGCATCAAGCAGGTAGTGGCCTTGACTTGAGAACATCGTAGTAATGCCGACAGCCCGCTCGCCTGCGCCGTGCCGCCCTTCCTTGCGAGTATGCGACCCCAGCCCAAACACAAGTTCGTGATCTGTCGACGGCCGCGATCGGAGCAACCAAGGCGTGCCACCCAGCTTTGCGTAGCTAGCCAGGCTGGCGTTTGCGAGTGCACAGGCATATTCGAAACGATCCATTTCTAGCGTTTCGATCGAAAGCGCCTGTACCGGAACGTCGCGCTTCAAGAAGGCGGCCTTGGCTGACCAGTAGCAACTGTCGCTCGGAGATCTTTCCTTCCACGACCGGCGAACTTGCAGAACTGCAAGGTCCCAGGTCTGGTCAGCCTCTGCCGCCGCTCCCAGCGCAGCCCGTGCGGCGGTGGCATAGTCAGCTGCATTGTCGGATTTAGATTCAAAGTACTGAACGTCAGCGCGCTGCAACTTGTAGCGGCCGATCAAGCCCGTCTCATGCGGCTTGAGGCCCCTCTTGTTCTGGACGTCCGGCAGGCCGTTGAGAAGGTCCGCGATCGCCGCCGAGACATTTCCGCGTTCGCGAGCCTCACAGATTACGGCGATGCGCGGACGCTTCTTTTCAAAGCTTGAGCTGTCGTAGGGGCCGTGTCGGTCCAGCCCTCCCTGGTGCCAGCTCATAGTGCCGGCCCCGCTCGGGTCGAAGGAGAGCTTGGCTTTTTCAAACACTTCGACGAAGGGAAACGGCCGGTTCGATTTCTGGACTAGGACATGGTCTACCTCTAGTGGCACGCCATGTGCAACGCACAGGTTTTGTTTTCCTAGCCATGTCAAAGTTCGCTGCGCATCTTCGAACTGTTGCTTGCCACGGCGCAGCGCGCCTTCAGCCTCCTGGACAGCTTTCAGGCTGCGCTCCGCGCCGCCGCCTTTCAACGCTTCCACGACAGCACGGAAATTGCGTTGACTGGGCTCCAAGAAAGCTTCGTGGAGTGAAACACGTTCGGGACCGTCTCCGTGATCGTCCAGAAGCAGGGTGTCTCCCTCGATGCCCTTCACGCGCCCAGCAAGCCGAAGTTGATCGGCGAGCTGCCGGTCATGGCTGGCTTGCCAGGTGGAAACGTAGCGACCGAGCAGTGTCAGGCCGATACCTGCCAACTCATCGCAATTGCGATCAATGACTGGCCTGAACCGTTCTGCGCTCGTGAGAACGACATAGTCTGGCCGGTCGGCCGCAGAAAGCGTGCGCGTATCGAACACGAGCGTTCGCCGTTTTTGCAGCCAATCGGGAAGTCCGGCATTCCCCGGAATGATGTTTTTCTGCTTAACCGACTCAACCATAGGTGGGCGCCGGCGTGTCACCCGGTAATTTCCCGGCAGCGACTTCAAGTGACGGAAGACCGCCTCCCTTGCGAGCGTTGAAAACAGGCGAATATTCTGTTGACTATCTAACAGTTCAATACGTCCGGGAAGCTCGGCATTCTCGCTGAGCGGAATGACGGCCATCCGCTGATCGTCTAGACGCGTTGCGAAGAGGTCATGCCCTGGGCGATCGAGGAGCGTGTGCAACTGGTCTCGATCATAAGGAACGATCGCCGCAGGCAACGGCTCGGCCGGAGTTACGAGCGTGATCGCATTAAGCGCGAGCGATGGCGTTGGATCTGGTTGTGAATAGGCCATCTAAAGGGACTGTCCCATTTACGTGATTGCATCCCCTACATGGTCTCAGCCTGGCGTGTCGAGTGAGGAAGCACAGAACGGGAACGGAAACCCACAGTTCATTTAGGCGGCCCGTTTCGCACGGTTATTTGTGAAGGCCGCGAGGTGAGCCTGGCGCTGGCTTAGAGAATAACGCGCACTGGACCGAAGGCCCGAACACCTCAGCGCTTCAAGGCTTACTATCAAGTCCTAGGGTGGACTTGAAAAAGCTTCTCAGAGGCGGCGTAGCGCCGCTTTCCCTTTTGGGTGGCAATTGGTCGCGCGACATGATCGTTATAACAGCCATCCATAGATCCGGCGCAGCGGAGCGCCAACGTCATTCCGCCACCCACTTCTGGAGAACGCCGATCGCGATCGCAAGCTGTCGAGCCTCATCAGGACCGCCCTTGTGAACGATGCCGACCACACGATCGTAGGCGTCCACGATCGGGCCACCCGACATCCCTTGCGCCAGTTCCTGGCTTACCTCGATCATCTGGACGCCGCTCTTGATCGGGAGTGAGGTGATCCAGCCGCCGCGTACGTTCACTTGGTCGCCGGGACCGAAACCAGGGTAGCCGAAGGCTGTCACAGCGGCGCCAACAACGACCGGTTGGGCGGCGGCTTCAAGCTCAAAATAGTCATTCGTGTTAATTGCATGACCAAGCAAGGCGAGGTCGCGATGCGCACATCTCTTCACAACTGTCACCTTGAAGCCGTTCGAAGGCTTGGACGGATGATAGACCGTGAAATCGCTCACACCTTCGACGCAATGCGAGGCCGTTACCAGCCCGATGTCCTTCAGGAAGAAGGCGGTACCCTGTTCGCCGCAATTGGCCGAATGCTCGACGATCCACACGGCCCGGTCCCGCTGCTCCTCGATTGTCGGTGCGAGCTTGATTGGCCGCGCTTCGAAATTTTTGTTGAATCGGGTGGCGAGCGACCGCACGACCGGATCGGTCGTGCCTTTCAGGTAAGTGACGTAAGAGATCTTGCCGCGCAGGTGCTCGATAAGGACGCCCTTGCCGCCCGCATCGCTGTATTTTTTCTGCGCATCGTCCAGCCCGAGCGTCTCGATAGAGTGGAGCAGCGCGCGGATGTGTCGGACATAGCGACGGTCGACATTGAGGCCGGCGTTGATCTTCACCCCGGTGACGATCCGTCGTGAATTGCGGTCGGCATAATGGGCCTTATCCGGGTTCACCATGAAGCCGTTGCTGGCAAAGGTGTCGCGCAGCGACCGGGCGAGCATGTCCGGAGAGAAGCGGCCCACGGCGGGGAGTACGCCCTCAAAGAGTGGTGCCGGCGGCTGATAGCTCGAGAAAGTGATGTCGTCGGCATAGCGCGTGTAAATAGACCGCGCGGCCTTGGCGGCGCGGAGCAGCTCGGAATCGAGCCGGAAACAGATCATATTGGAGAGGACCGGGCTGGTCGGCGCGCCCTGTGGGAGGTGGCTACCGAAGCAGCACAGGCGCGCGATAATCGCGGCGACCCGATCATCAACGCCGAGGGACCGCAGAAGCCCCGTGATGCGGTTCTCAGTAATTGTCGGGAAAAAGTCCTTCAGATCGAGATTGACGACGAACCGCCGCCGGCCATGAGCTTCGGCGTTGGTCTTAACCGAGCGTGCCGACACGAAGCCGTGGACGGGATTCCGAACCCGGTAGAGCTGATCGAGTAGCGGCGCGAGTTTTCTCTGCAGTATCTTCAGCCGCTTGTCCGGGGCGGTTATCTGCCGGACCTTACCGCCGCCCTTCGCAATCGAAAATTGCGCGTACATCCGCTCGCGATACCACCAGATCTTCTTCAACTCCTTAGGGCTGAGTCCGAGATGCGCGAGCAGGCTGGCTTCATCGGCAAGTTCTGGAGGGATGGGCAAGGGGAATTTCTTGCCGAAAATACGCGCAGCCGATGGCACGAGGTCTCCCTTCCAATCACGCCAGTCGCCCTGTGAAGAGCTGCGCGCTCGATGTGTCCAGACATTCGCTCTTAGGCCGCAGTTGCACAGCCCGTATGCGAAGGAAGACCTCGTTGGACGGTATCTAACAGCTGCCCTCGCACTATTCTAGCAAGAGCTGAGACGGCCCGCCAGAGGAGTGCGAAACCGTGGCAATCATTCCATCCTTCCCTGGCGCTGCGGGGCCAAGATTGCGCCCGCCGGCTTCCGTCGAGAGCTGCCGGTCAGACCTGCGGCAGGAACGTCCTCAAGGTCCCAAAGCCGATCACCTGATTTCTTGCCTTAGCGCGCTGATGCAGGGCCGCTTTCAGGGAGGCGTAAGTCTTGGACGATCGGCGGCGATGTCAGAAGCTTAGGACTCTGTCCTCGCACAAACGCGAATGGCGGGTTTCAGTGCAAGCCGACGTTCGCGAGAGTGCTCCGGAACGACCGGCTTTGATCGGTTAGAGAATTCCGACCGTCGGAAGATGACCCCAAGATATCCGCCGTTCAAGGGTCCAGAAAGGCGATGTTCGACACGGGCCCAGCGGACGTCATTCGCATCTCTCGGGCCTATCGTGAGGTCCCTTTGATCTCTTGAGGTGATGCATTCACTGTTTCCTCGATCCCTGCAATCGCCTTCATGACGGCATCGAAGTCCGGGGGCTTACCGAAGATCATGGTGCTCATGGCGCGGTAATCCTGGCGCAAACCATCAATCATCGCCCCTTTCGGCAGTAGAGAATATGTCGGGGCCTGCGCAGAGGCCAGATCGAAGTCCGGACGGTTGAAGAACAGGCGGGCATGGGCCACGCAGTCTTTGCCAAGCGCGCGGTTTGCCAGAGCGGCCTCGCCGACCTTCGATTGGATAAGGCGGAACAGATCGTAGTAGTGACGGGAGACGCGCTGGCCGTCGCCGCGCAGCTGTCCCCGGTTATCGAACCACCGCCTGAGCCCGTGTAGGATGAGGACCTTGTCCCAGAAAGTTCGTTCGGCATCGACGATCGTGATGGTGGGAACAGACAAGTCGAGCGCGATGGCATCAGCGTCGACATAGGGGGCGATGGTTCGAACCGAATGTGGATCAAGCGCGGACTTGGCGCCGGACTCGATTTTCACCGACTTGGCGATGTAGACATCTTCGGGCGTGATGCTTGGGTAGACCACGCGCAAGGTCTGGCGATCGGCCAGGTCGGGCTCGACTCGGATCGACCGCGGCTCAAGGCCGGTTCGCGCACAGGCGTCGGCACATATGTCAGCAAGCCGCGCCATCATCGGCCCGTTGACATGCGCTTCGCAGGCGGCCTTGATTTGGTCGAGAGAGGCTTCCCGTTTTTTTCTGCTGAGAACCGCCAGTTCCTCAACGGTCGCGGGCACGCCGAGATCATCGCGGAAAACCGTCACATCGATGTCTTCGGAGAAGCGCTCGATCAGCCCGAACCCTTTCGACAGCGAAGTGCCGCCCTTGAACAGCAGCCGGGGTCCGTCCTCGATCCCGTTGAACAAGGCATCGAGTGTCCAGCAGACCCAGAAGTCCTTTTCGACATTCTGCGGCGTCGTGCCGAGCCGCTGCGCCGTCGCCGAGAAGAGGCCCATGCGGGTTTCTGGGTCAGCGCTCACGATGTCGTCGAAAGCGGCATTCATGTGCTGGATGCTTCCGAGACGAGCGGACGCAGCAAATCCTGCATCCATGCGGGGAGGGCAGGCAGTCCGCTGGCGAGGTCTGCGCGCAACACGTTGCCATAAGTGGGATCTGAGAGGAGGATGGAAAGGCGCTCGCGCCATTGCTCCTCGTCGTCCGTTGTCATCGTGTCGCGGAGCCAGTGTAGCGCTTGCACGATCCTCATCGCTGGACGTCCTGCCCAATAGAGCTTGCTTGCCGCGGTCGCCCTGAACTCGATGACGAGATTGCCAAGCTTGACCGACTTGGGTCGTGCTTCGCTGTGGACGATGATCTTGGCTGGCACCGCGTTGGTGAAGCCGAGATCATTGGCCGCCGTCATTCCATCCACGAGGATACGGATCTGGTCGCGTCTTGCGAGGGCGTCGATGACTGCTCGCGGGTCGGGAGCGGTGTCTTGCCCCGTCAGGCTGTTGAATTTCGGCTTGTCGTAGAGGCCACGATCAATCCGGCGCAGGTCGCCTGCTTTGACCAGGCGTTGCAGCGTCTTGTCGACCGCGTCTCGCCCGGCAAGGTCAAGAAAGTCTGCTGGCGTCCAGACGGTGGTCGCCGGTGACCGGCTGACGCGGTCAAGGATTTGCGCCTTTAGTCCGGATGGGAGTTGAATCATGTCCGAAATTTGTAATCTAATTTCGGACAAGACGCAAGTCTGAACGTCCGAACTACGTATACAAATATCGGACAACCCTGAGGTGTCGCTTATCGCGGGAAAAGCAGATGGAGTGCGTAGGCGCCTGCCGCTTCGCGCCGAAGCTAACACGACACCCGTGACGTGTTAAAGGATCGGCGTTTTTCCTAACACGATGAAGCCAATGCGCCAGCGCGATGCTTAGACCCAGCAAGGTATCGCTGCCTTACAGGTACTTTGCCAACTCCGGGTCATCTTCCAGATTGTCGTGCCAGACCTCCCTGCGCAGCTCGGCGCGATCGGAGTAGGGGCTGCTGGGCAAAAGCGTCCGCGATTGGATGACGGGGTCGGCCATTGGAACCCAGATGGCCGACAGATTGTCACCGGCCAGCGGCTTAGCCCTGCCCTCGAGGGTACGGATCGCGCAGATGCAGCAGATGATCGCGTCGATCATGTCCTCTTGGGACTTGAGCTGCTTCGGGGTCAATTCGGAGGTGCTGCAAAAGGCTCCGGCGCCCTGAAGATAGGGTTCAAGCACTGTGCCGATTGAGCTCCATTCGCCGGATAGCAAGAGCCGCCGCTGTTCCGGCCTGGCATCCGGCCAATAGGACCGCAGCTTGCCGACCTTGTAGGGCAGGCGCTTGGGCTCGTTGCAAAGCTCGACCAAGGCTGGGTGCGGGTAGACTTCGATCACGCCAGGCGTCGCGATTTCGTGGATGCACAGCGGGTAGCCTGCCTCGCCAAAACCCTCACGCAAACGGTCACTGATCGGGCCGGGCCGCTGTGCATTGGGGCTGTGAGCGGCGCACCATTTGGCGCCGTAGGCTCGTGAGAGCGCATCATCGGATGCGCGCCGTGTGGTGATCGGTTCAAGCGCCATTGGCATGTCGATCGCGACCAAATCCGGCAGGCGGCCAGCAAATGCGCGCGTGGCTTCGAGCAGATCGTGAGCCTGTCCGACGCCGCCGGAGGGTTTCTCGGGCGCTGGCCGCTTGTGCGCCTCCGCAATAAAGTGCTCAACCGAAGGAAAGGCGCCCTTGAGCACCCAGCCTTCCGGCTCCTCAATTGCGACGGCAATGCCCGAGGGGTTCTTATCCGTCCATGCCGCGTCGATCCCGAGGACTACTCTCATCAGATGCATCCCTTTGCTGCCGGTGTCGGACACCCACCCCTGTGCTGTAAAGAAGCATCTGGTAACAAGAGATAAATCTTGTCGGGGCTGTGATTCTCGAACACTATCGTCCCAGTCTGAGCCATGCCGATCCATCCCGTCATCGAGGAATGAATGACCGTTTCTGTCGCATCATCGCTGTAGGAAACGGACCATGACGCAGACTCGCACCGCCACCCGCCGCTTCGGCCTCTCCAAATCCAAGATCACGGCCTTCGAGCAATGCCCCAAGAAGCTGTGGCTTGCGACGCACCGTCCTGAGCTGGCTGAGCAGGACGAGGGCGCCGAAGCACGCTTTGCGACCGGCAATGCGGTGGGCGAGATCGCCTGTGCGCTTCACCCGGGCGGCGTGATGGTCGATCCACCATCGTTGTCCGAGGCACTGGCCAAGACCTCCTCGCTCATTTCCGGCGGTCATCCCGGTCCGATCTTCGAGGCGACCTTCGAGCATGACGGCGTGCTGGTGCGCGTCGATGTGCTCGAAAAGGTCGAAGGCGGGGGCTGGGCGGCGGCTGAGGTCAAGAGCTCGGGCAAGGTCAAGGACTACCACCGTGGTGATCTCGCTACGCAGGTCTGGGTGATGCGCGAGGCGGGGATCGAGCTGAAACGGGCCGCCATCCGCCACATCGATACCGGCTTCGTCCTCACCCGAGAGGGCGATTATTCCGGGCTGTTCACCGATGTCGATCTGCTCGCAGAGCTGGAGGGCACTATTGCCACCCGTCCGGCTTTGGTTGCCGAGGCGCGCGCCACGCTGTCAGGGGAGGAACCCGAGCGCAAAATGGGCGATCATTGCAGCGCGCCCTTCGCGTGCGAGTTCGCTGCCTATTGCAGCCGAGACCTACCGCAGGGCCCGGAATGGCCGGTAAACGTGCTACCCTATGGCGGCGGCAAGCGCTGGCTGGAACGCGGGGTCGAGGATCTGCTCGATCTGGCCGAAGCCGACCTGAACGACCGGCACGCACGCATCCTTGCCGCCACCCGCGACGGCATCCCGTTCCACGACGCCGAAGGTGCGCGCAAGGCGATGGCGGGATGGGGCTGGCCGCGCGCCTGGCTTGATTTCGAGACTGTCGCGCCTGCGGTCCCGCGCTGGGTCGGCACGCGCCCCTATCAGCAGATCCCGTTCCAGTTCTCGCTCCACCTCGAGCGGCGCGGCGGTCGCATGACGCACCACGAGTTCCTGAGCTGCGACGGCACCGATCCGCGCCGGGCCTGTGCTGAGGCGTTGGTGGAGCATATCCCCGCGGGTGCGACGATCATCGCCTACAACGCCGCCTTCGAGCGCAGCGTCCTGCGCGATCTGGCGGCTTCGTTCCCCGATCTCGCCCCGCACCTCGAAGCCATGGCCGAGGCGACGGTCGACCTCCTGCCGGTTGCTCGCAACCACTGGTATCACCGCGACCAGCGCGGCAGTTGGTCGATCAAGGCGGTGCTGCCGACCATCGCGTCCGAACTCGATTACCGCGCGCTCGAAGTGAAGGACGGGGGCGATGCGCAGGCGGCATGGTTCGAAGCTGCCAATCCGGCGTGCGATCCGCTGCGGCGCGAGGCGCTGGAAGAGGCGCTCAAGGCCTATTGCGCGCGCGACACCTGGGCGATGGTCGCGGTGGCGCGGGCGTTGGGGGGTGAGCGATCGTGAACAGGCTTTTTCTGGATCTCTTCGCTTACCGCCAGAGGGAAAACAAAGATCCGCTCGAGGACTGGCTGACCGAATGTCTGGCGGCCACGATGCGCGCGTTTCCGGATGGCAAGCTGGCCGAGCTGCTGTGCTGGCTCTGCAATACCACTAATAAAAGCCGGATCTTGTCCCATGTGGAGAGCGGCAAGGTGACGATAGAGACACAGTATGCAGCTGCAACTGCCGGCCGGCCTGACATGGTCGTAACGGTCGGCGGCATTCCTTGGATCGTTTTCGAAAACAAGGTCGGTCACCACGTGAGCGGGCGCGTTAGCGAAAATGGCGACCAAAGCCATCAGCTGCGGAGCTATGCCGACTGGCTGAAGGTCGCCAGCGATGGTTGCGATTTGCCACCTGGAATGGTGTTCGTCACGCACCTTACGCCGCCGCCCGAAGACTTCGAAGATGGCTATCCCGTCGACCATTATCATGGCTTTAGCCGCCGCCGATTGAGCTGGGGGGAGCTCGCGAGGAAGCTTCTTGAACTCGTTGGCGAATTGTCGACCGATCACCATGCAAGCGCTCTGGCCGAGGCGCTGCAAGCCTATTTGAAGGAGAACAAAATGAGCAGCGAGTTCCCGGATATGACCGCCTTTGCGGCTGCACAGATTTATCTTTCGCAGGCCGAGCGGCTCGAAGGTCTGGTTGATAGGATGTGGACGCATGCCCGCCGTGTCGCGGGTTTCGGCAAGACGGCCGAATATGTCCTGAAACCGCTAACGGAATTCGGCACTATCGCGGCTTGGCGCTACATCGCCCCAACTACCAGGAGTCAAAGTCGCGACAGTTATATCGAGACGGGAATTTGGTTTTCTGAAATGGGCGATTGGGCCGAAGAGCTCGCATTGCTTGGCAACTTTCGCGGACCTCAGGTCTACATCGGGCTGTTCAACGGTACTGACGATTATTTCTCTTTCGTGCCCGGGGCTCCCGAAGGATTCTTTCGAACCAATGGCGATTTTGTGGCGATGAAAGCGATTGCCGATTTCGCACAGGAACCACAGATCCGAGGGCAAGAAATTGAGGCGTGGACTGCCGAGCGTGCCAAGATCTTGCGCGCATTTCTGCAGGAGCAAGACCTAGCAAAGCCTTGAAGTGATCGCTTTTATCAGAGCTTCATCATTTCAATGACCAAATCTGTCGTATTGCGGTGCGACAGTGGCTCATGAGCAGAAAAAAAGGGCAGACGAGTGAGAGAGGCTGAATTCAAGGCTTGGCTGGCCGGGCAAGGTTATGCAGCTTCATCTATTGCCACATGGCGTTCGGATGCGCGCAAGGTCGATAACGCCTATGATCTGGACCAGCAGTTCGATCTAGACGGTGGGGCTTCGATGCTGACCGAGCTGGCCTATTCTAGAGCGGACGAGGCAGCAGGCGCGCCCAACCCGAGCAGACTCGACTATACGGGCCCGCTCTATTCCAACCTCGCGGACTGCCGCGCAGCTGCCCGGGCCTATTTCCGCTTCCGTAATTCCGAGGCCCGGCCTCAAGGCAGATTTGGCGAACTCGATCGCGAGGCGATTCTCGAGGCGGTGGCTGCATGCGACGCCGTCGGCGACGTCGCGCAATATGTCGCTGGTCTCGAGCTCGGGCAGCCGACCAAATACTGGCTCGTCCTTGATGGCCAACGCTACCCCAGCAAGGCGATCGTTCGTGATGCTTTGGCAAGGCGCGGCAGTGACTGGCTTCCCGGCGGTGCGGAGTGCAAGACCGCGCTTGAGCGGCTAGATTTTGTCGTCATCGACTGGCCCGAACTCAACCGTGCCCGCGATGCATTCCTGCGCCAGATGCCGAATTTCAGCGATTTCCGCGCCGCTGGCGGCGCCTACTGGGACGTGGAACGCGCCTACAAGAACGGCCTGATTGAGCAGGCCAAGGCTATCATTGCCCGCGACGATGACGACCGGGTGGTGGGGGAAAGCCTCTACCGGCTGCTCTCAGTCGGCGGTTCGGGCCTACCGCTCAGCTGGCGGACCTTGTCCGAGGTCCAGAATGCCGATCCCGAGCTGCGCGACCGTTTCTACACCGCGCTTGGCGTGCTTGCACGCAGCGACGGCCCGCTCGAAGAAGCTGTCCCCGCCGCGGCGCGCGAGCTCGAAGCGCTGCGTGATGCTGGCATTGCAGGGCTACGCCGGGGCGAGGTGCTCTCCATTCCGATCACCGTATGGGCCACGCTTCACCCCGATCAGGCGAGCTGGTTCAAGATCGCCAAGATCGACGAGATGGGGCGGCGGCTGTTTGGCCGCAGGCTATTCCCGCAAGTCGAGTTCCGCGATGCAGATCTTGCCGAATGGCTTCAGTTGATGCGCGCGCTGCTCGGGCTGCTCGAGAAGGAATTCGGGTGGCAGCCGCAGGACCTGTTCGATGTGCAGGGGTTCATCTGGGTCTCGCTCAACGATGAGGAACACAGCGTGGCGGAACCAGAGGTGATCGCACAACCGGATGTCGAGCTTGGGGAGGGCCCCTTCTGGTTCCTTGGAGCGGCCTTTGGGCGAACCGAAGATCAGCTGGACCGCTTCTTCGAGCATGGTTTCTGGGAAATCAGCGAACCTGGCGAGCGTCACCGCGAGCAGGTTCTCTCAATGCTTCCGGCGCAGAGGATCGCCATCAAGTCGACCTTCACCAAGAAGCAGGGGCTGCCCTTCGATAATCGCGGCCGGACGGTTTCTGTGATGGCGATCAAGGCCACTGGCACGATCACCGCCAACCCCGGTGATGGCGAAAGGGTCATGGTTGATTGGGACGCGCCGTTCGAACCGCGCGAATGGTACCATTACACCTATCAGCCCACGATCTGGGAGGTCTATCCTGAGAAGGAACTGGCGCGCCATATGATCGCGTTCGCTTTTGCCGGGCAGCCGCAGGACATCGAGTGGGTGATGTCCAAGCTCTCGAACTGGCGGGATCTTGCCACCTTCGAACAGGCAGAGCCCGAGGTGGAAATCGAGACCAATGCGCTGGACGCCGATCCGCAGAACATCATTCTCTACGGACCGCCCGGAACCGGAAAGACCTATCGCACGATGGCTGAAGCTGTTCGGCTGTGTCTGGGGCTGGACCGCCGGAATTCACTGATCGCCGATCCTGCCGAGCGTGGTCAACTGCAGGAGGCCTACATCACCCTCCGCGAAAAGGGCCAGATTGCCTTCGTCACCTTCCACCAGACGTTCAGCTATGAAGACTTTGTCGAGGGACTGCGGCCCGTTCCGATCAAGGGCAGTGCAGGATTCGAGCTCAAGGACGAGCCGGGGATCTTCCGGACTATCGTCGAAGCTGCGATCAGCAGTCCGGAGCAGTTCGTGCTCATTATCGACGAGATCAACCGCGCCAACGTCTCCAAGGTGTTCGGCGAGCTGATCACCCTAATCGAGCCAGACAAGCGGCTCGGAATGCGCAATCCTCTCAAGGTGAGCCTGCCCTATTCGAAACGGGAATTCGGCGTGCCGGCCAACCTCCACATCGTCGGTACCATGAACACGGCCGACCGCTCGATCGCGCTGCTTGACACTGCACTGCGCCGGCGGTTCCGGTTCGAGGAGATGGCGCCCGACACGGAATTGCTCGGGCAGGTCGATGGCATCGATCTGGCTGCGGTGCTTACGGCTATGAATCGCCGGATCGAATACCTCGTCGACCGCGATCACCGTATCGGCCATGCGTTCTTCATTGATTGCGAGACCAAAGCCGATGTCGATGCCGCGATGCGGGACAAGGTGATCCCGCTGCTCCAGGAATACTTCTTTGACGACTGGAACCGGCTCGCGGCCGTGCTCGGCGAAAAGGACAAGGGCGGCAACTTCCTCACCTGCGAGATCATCGAGGATCCGATGGGCGAGGGGGGACAACCACTCAGAAGCTGGCGGGTGCGTTCGCAGTTCGATGAGGGAGCCTATACCCGGCTCATCTCTACGCGGGCCGCATCGCCCTCTGATCTGGAGGACGAAGCTTGAGCGGGGCGCAGCCGATCTTTCTGCCCGGTGTGCCCGAGGACAAGGTGCGCGCAATCTACGGGAGGGCCGCGGGCAACGAGATCGCGAGCGGCAAGTTCGCCAGTCCGCAGAGCAGCGCGGCGCTGGCGGCCAATGGCTTTGGCTGGTTTCTTGACCGGCCCGGTGATTGCCCGTTCTTTCCACCCGTCGCAGACCTTGGCGGCCCTGTCACCGTCGTGGAGATCGAGCGCGAACTGCGCTTCCCTTGGAGCGGCGGGCGTCATCCATGGCTTGATGCGGTGGTGTGGACCGACACCCATGTCATCGGCGTCGAATCCAAGCGCTACGAACCCTATCGCGACAGCAAGGTTGCAGAGCTGGCGGAGGCCTATGACCGGGACGTCTGGGGCGAGGGCATGCAGGGTTGGTGCGCCATGCGCGACCTGCTGCGGGCCGAACCTCGGCGCTACAAGCATCTCGACGCTGCGCAGCTGGTGAAGCACGCGCTGGGCCTTGCGACCGAAGGCAATCGGTCGAGCCTGTCGCCCGTGCTGGTCTATCTCTACGCCGAGCCGCAGGATCTCTGCCGTAACCCGCAAGAGGCTTTTCTCGCCCACCGCCGCGAGATCGAGGACTTTCACAGCATCGTCGCCGGCAACGGGGTGCGCTTTGCCGCCTGCTCGTGGCGCGGATGGCTGGCCTGTTTCACGGGAGAGGCGGCCGATCACGCCCGCGCGGTGCATGAGGCCTTCGCGCCGTGACGCACCTGACGATCCACGAGTGGGGGCACGCCAGGTTCGGCGAGCGCGGGCTCACCCGCGAGCACGCCCATGCACTCTATGCCGCCGCCTGTGAGCACCCGCTGGCGCATGATGATGCGACCAATATCCTCGTCCTCGGCCGTGACCGGATCATCGCCCGCCAGATGGTGGGGATGGTCTCGGCCAAGGGATGCAGTCTCGAGATCCTGCCCAAGGTCGATCCTGACACTGCGCCAGGGGAACCCGAGGGCAAGGTCCGCGATCAACTTGTGCGGATGCTCGATGTAGCGCTCGGCCTCAACCTCGACATCGGCGCTGAAGCTGCCATCGCGCGGCAAAAGAATACACTGCTCGAAATCCTGATCGATGCTTTTGCCACGCGCCTGCTGGCCGAGGTGCGGCGCGGGCTGCCGCGTGCCTATATCCAGTGCGAGGAAGATCTAACGGCCCTGCGCGGGCGCCTCGACGTCACCCGCCAGTTCACCCGAAATGCGGTGCGGCCAGACCGGCTCGCATGTCGCTTCGATCAGCTGGAGGCCGATACCCCCCTGATGCGCATCATGGCGGCAGCGACCGTGTTCCTCGCCCGTCACACGCGCTCGCTCGGCACCCGGCGCAAGCTCGACGAGCTGCGCCACGCGCTGGTCGATATTCCGCTGATGCCGATTACGCGGCTGCCGTGGCAGGCCGTGCGGATTGACCGCACAAACCGGCGCTGGGAGGCGCTCTTTCGGCTCGCCCGGCTGCTACTGCAGCGCGACTGGCAAGCCACCTACCATGCGGCCAAGGCCCCCGATGGGCTGACCCTGCTGTTCCCGATGAACGACCTGTTCGAGAAATACATCGCGGTGCTGCTGCGCCGGGCACTGGCGGGGAGCGGGATCGAGGTTATCGATCAGGGCGGCCACCGTGCCTGCCTCGGCGCCTTTACTGGCGCGCATCTCGACAGCGGCGAGGTGTTCCGCACCAAGCCCGACATCATGCTGCGGCGCGGCCATGAGATCGTAGCGATCATCGATACCAAGTGGAAGAAGCTGAGCCTCGATCCGCTCGACCGCAAGCACGGGGTGAGCCAGGCCGATGTCTATCAGCTGATGGCCTATGCCCGCCTCTACCGCACGGCCGAATTGATGCTGCTTTATCCAGGAAAGCCGGGCGAGCCTGCGGGAGAGTGCAAGCAGTTCGGCATCGCTGGCGGGGCGGAGTGCCTGCGGATCGCCACGGTCGATGTGTCGCTCGAAGAGCCCGAATTGCAGGCTTCGCTGGCCCGTCTCGCGCAGAGAATCCTGGCGGAGCGCGCGCAGCCCATAATGGCGGCAGGGTAGGGCGCTCATGGCACGGAACGCGAAGCTCGACCGGCTGCTGACACTGGTCAAGGCGCTCGGAGAAAGCGCCGAAGGCCTGACCCTCGACGAGATGGCCGAGGTCATTGACGCCAACCGCCGCACCGCTGAGCGACTGCGCGATCTCATCCTCGTGCACTTCGATCTCGAGGAAACCGTCGACGACCGTCACAAACGCTTCCGCATCCCCGGCGCGCTGCCGTCGCCGTTCACCCAGCCCAACGTTGCGGAGATCGCAGCCCTGCAATCGCTCGCCGATACGGCGCGCAAGGCGGGATCGGCGCAGGCGACGCTGCTCGAAAGCCTTCTCGGCAAGGTGCAGGCGGGCTTAAGGCGCGAGGTCAAAAGCCGTATGGCGCCCGACCTCGACCCGCTGGTCCGCCTCCAGCGCCATCATGTCCCCGCTGGCCCCATGATCGAGCATGCGCCGGAGACCGTGGCGCAGGTCCAGGGCGCGATGATGGCAGGGATGTGCCTCGAATTCGATTACCTCGCAGATGGCGCAGCGGAGCCGAAATGGCGGCGCGTCATCCCGCTCGGCCTCATCCATGGGCCTGCGACCTACCTGATAGGCAAGATCCCCGACCGCGATCTTGAACCAGCGCCATACCGTCTCGATCGGATCACCGAAGCGCGGGTGAGCAATCAGCCCGGTGCAGCGGGCGAGGATTGGAATCTCGACCGGTGGATGAGCGCAAGCTTTGGCATCTGGCGCGAGGAGGGGCATGAAATCGTCCTTCGCGTTGCTCCCGAAAGCGCGGAACGCGCGCGCAAGTGGCGTTTCCATCCGCTGCGGGTGATCGAGCAAGATGGCGAGGATCTGGTCGTGCGGTTCAATTCCGGTGGCCTGCGCGAGATCGCCGAGCACCTGTTCACCTGGGGCGGCGAGGTGCGGATCGAGGGGCCGGAAGAATTGCGCACAATGATGCGAGACCGAATGGCATTGAGCGCTGCGTCATTGGGACGCCCGCAGCTCGATACCGGTTTGTGAAGGGACAGGCACACAATGCCCCGAATGCTGTATTGTTGGCGCTGCCAGATGGAGGTTCCCATGCTTAGCGAAGAGGAGTGGGCCGATGTGGGTTCGCTTCTGTATCATGCACCCGAAAAGGCTCTGTCGACCTACAATGAGATGACCGATTTTGGGGAGACTAACCCCAACGCGTTGGCCCACCATCGGGCTGCGCTTTTTGGGCCGCCTTGCGAGGCCTGCGACCGTCCGCTCAGAAGTCCTAAGGCGAGATTCTGCGCCAGTTGTGGGACACCCAAACGGTAGCCTTGCATAACCAAACCTCCCGTCTTGCATGGATTGGCCGACATGACCGACCCAAGAACCCAGATGATGTATGTGATGCAGAACGAGTACGGGTGCATCAAGATCGGGCGCAGCGTTGATCCGTGGCAAAGGCGGCTGAATCTAAGGCAAAGCGAGCATTGTACTGTCGAGCTTATAGCAGCGTTCAACGGTGGTGGTGAGCACGAGGAAGCAATCCATATCGCACTCCGCTCCTACCGGCTTGAGGGGGAGTGGTTCGACGGCTCTGACGCCGCACGGGCAGAAATAGGTGCCATATTTGATCCCTGCATTCTTGAATGGCGGTTTGATCACGATCCGGTTGGCACTGCGAATTGGCTCAATCACCTTCGGGTAGTTCGTGAAGCCAACTACACTAGGAAGGCCATAGCCCGAGAGATTGGGATCCTCCGCTCCGCCACCGAGCCGAGCTGGGCTTATGATCACGGGATCTTCCGGTGCTGCTACCTTGCGCAAACTGGCACGAAGCCGAAACTCCTGGCCGACAAAGAGAGTGGCGAGACAGTCATCGTTTGGATGAACCCCGAAACCGGGTTACGGGTAGTGCTGCCCTCTTACACACAAAGCGTGGAGCTAGCCTTGCTCGCCTGGCCGGATGACATTCGCCCAAGCGTCTGGGAGGGGTCTGCGTTCGATTGCTGTATTGCGGCACTAAGGGCGGTCAAAGCGCGCTTGCCGAAAGTACCACGTCCCGGCAGCAACATGTGAATGCGGTCAATGCGCCCGTCCAGCAACCTCTGGGCTGCAAACCAAACAGCCAAATTGAGGCTTATGTCGGTTTTCTGCTCCGCTGCTACTCGGAGCCCAAAACGTCCCCAGTATCTGCAATAGAAAGGGCCTGTCGCCGCATCGAGTGCCTAAGAACGAGTGGGTGGCCAGCGCTTTATCATGACCACAGAAAAGCTCCTCCTAATACAGGAAGTCATGGCTTGTTCTAAATGTCTCAGCGGTGTCCAGTCAAGAAGTGCCCCCTGCGCCATTCGCGGATGTGCCGCCCCAAGCCTGGAACTCTCGCCACAGAACGTTCCAGCGCGTTGAGAAGATCGCACCAGTCAGCTTGTCGTCCTCTTATCAAGTTCGCCAAAATCAGACTTGCGCCAGCCTCGCGGACCTTCATTACGCTTTGCATTGACCACAGGTGATGCAGCGCTTCGCTCGCGGCGTGGATATGGGAGATGGGTTCAGCAATCTCCCCGCCGAGGCGGCCGATCAATTTTTTTGCACGACTGGTGATGCGGTTGTGCTCGAGAAAGTCCATTTCAACGGCCAAAGCCATCAGTGCGCCGGTGACACCGAGGTGATCTTGACCCGCGCCTATTAGGTCGGCCGTCTGTTGGGCAAAGCGTTCGCTCTCGATCCGGCCCTCGACGTGAGAATGTGTCAAGGCGTCGTGGAGCCACGTCGATCGCGTGCCACCGATGGACCGGTGCATGGTACGCATTGAGAGGTCATCACAGACGAGGATTAGATCAGACGTGATCGCGAGGATCGCGGCGTCGAGCATGTCGGTGTGGCCAGATTGGACAAGGTTGCGTAGAGCAGCCGGAGCTTCGTCGTCTAATACTATCGCACGGACAGCGTCGTTCAATTCGATCCAGAGAAGCGCAGCGTCGACATCATCCCGCAAGGAGGCGGTCTGGGCGCTCGTAACCTCGGTGTGGAGGATCTTGCCCTCATGATAGGAGAGGGTGCCATGTCCTCCGAACACAGAATGGTTAAACCGTTCGCGCCGCGCTTGCAGTCGGTCAACGACGCTGCGCGGCACGCAGACCGCTCCGCATGTCCCGGCTAATTCGTCAAGTGCGCCAAGCCGCCAAGCCGACCAGAAGGTATTTAAATCCAACACGCAGCCGCATCTAGCGTTGGCTTGGATAGATCCTGCCGAGATGAGCCGTTCTCGTTCGGTGCCCTCTGCGACCTTCAGGCGGTTACCTTGTTCGGCGAGACCGCCAGCCACGTCGATGGTGTCGCACCCGAGCCGCGCAGCGAGTACATCGATTGGCAGGCCGCTCGCGAAGTGCTGTTCCTGTTCGGCGAGCACCCAATCGTGCCGGTCTTTCAGCTGTGCGATTATCTCGTCTAGGCCGTTGGGACTCTCGGGGTCGATGCGAAAGCTCTTGAAACCGAACACCTCGGGGAAACGCGTCTCGTAGTTCGTGAGCACGTAATGGAAGCGTGCAACGATCTTGTGACGCAGCTTTGTGACTCGACCTGTCCGTCCGTCAGGTCCGACGAAGCAATCGTCTACGGAAAGTCCCTGAACTGCTTTGACAAGGATGTGTTCGGGCTCCCACGAATCCGGATCCAGCTTGCGCAATTGAGGGTCGGCTTCAACAATGAAGAATGAGGTGCTGCCATCCTCAAATTCGACGTCGACGGCAACGTCCTCGGCGACGGTGTTCGCGGCCCAGTCCGATCCATTCCCACGTCTCTCTTGGCCTTCCCTGATCGTCATGCCCGATAGCGTCATCCATGCGCGAGGCTTGTCGCGGCGCTCTAAGAACAGCCGATAGGCGAACCTCGCCGCCCGATCATGGAACCCGAAGTGAGTTAGAAGCGCTGCAACCCGGTAGGGATCTTGTTCGCCCTTCCAGCCTAGGCTCTCAATTGGCGCGTCGAGCGCTGCGAGTATCTCTCTCGTTCGATTCAGCCTCAACAGTATTTCGAGCCGCATCAGGATTGCGCGAGGCTCTCCGGGCTTCTTCTCAAGAAATCTGTCCACGGAGTTTAGGCTACGTTTGAGGTCGCCGGCATTCCATGCATGTCTGGTATCAAGCCAAAGCAAGGCAGGATCATCACGGACTGCGGGCGAGGCAGCCTTCAATGCTTGACGATATGCATCGTCGCGTCGGGCTTCGGCGAGCGCTGTCAAATACATCAATGTTGCTGGCCGGGCGCTCTGCAAATCGACGTGTGGCTCGATCAGCTTGGCAGCCTCCGCCTCAAGGCCAATGTCGAGCAGAGCCTGTCCGACTTGGAAGCGATCTATGGGTTCAGTGTTATCTGGCAGGTCGATAGCGAGCGCTAGCAACAGACTTTTTGTCTCATCCTCGATGAGACCTGCACGCTGCTGCCGCTGGATGTCGAGCAGCCGTGAGCTGACCAAGTCTTCAGGATGATGAGCCATCTCGCCCACGATCCGCTCTACAGTGTCGAGGTCTCCGGCTGCTAGAGCGAGGTCGGCCGTAAGGCGACGGCGGATAGAAGCGACCCTATCATCGTCGGGCTGATCCATCGCCTCGACCCGTGCCAGTCGCTCCGATGGCGTCGGCCCTTTTTCCAACTGGATCCGCATTAGTATCGTCTCCGGCTCGGTGGCCGGTTCGAGGATGGCAAGAACTTCCTCGTCACGATCTGCGTCGATTAGCACCGTCGCAAGTAGGCGCCTCAACTGTTCGTCATCAGGCAATGACGCGATGCCCTCTCGCAACAGAATCTCGGCTTCAGTGCCGCGCTTCGCGATGCGCAGGAGAAGAGCGGCATTGCTTACGTGCGCCATCAAATCGTGTTGGTGCGCATATCCGTTGCGGAGGCAGCGAGTCGCATAGGCGAGCATGATTGTAGCCGCCGCATTGATCTGTTGATCCGACACTGTGCCATGCCCGCCAACGATGTGGACCCGACTATCGACGGCAACAGATAAGACGGCGAGAGCCTTAAGCCGACTCATGTCGCGGTCTCTGTCGTCGTTGTCTGGCAAAGCGAGGACGTGGGTTTCCCAACCCGGCATCCACCGTCGCCGCATGAAGTCGGCGAGGGCCATCTGAACCGTAGCGGAATCCTCCATCCCCGCTGGCACCAGTGATTGGGGATCTCCCTGCCAGTCGGACCGCACAGCCGCCTGCAGAAGCGCGCTGACGGCGAAGTCGACACGGTCATCGCGTTCGAGGACCGACTGGGCGAGCCGCATCCCTTCGAAAGGATCTCCTAGGATTGTTTGCGCGATCGACAGGTTACAGATTGCGTCGGGATCGTCGGGGCGGATAGCGTGGGCCCGCACATAGCATTCTGCAGCTTCCGCCTCGCGCCCCTGATCCATCAGTGCGGCTGCGATGTTAGTTTCGATGCGGTATCTCGCCCAAGGTGCATCAATGGCATCGGGGCTATCTCGTAGAGCGATAAGGCGCTGAGACGCGTTTTGCGTATCACCCTCTCGAATGAGGTCGCGGAACACGTCGATCCTTGCGTGGAGTGCGGGACTCTCTGACCCAATACTATCCGGGCCGGCCGGCTTAGGCGGTAAGGAGATGCCAGAACTTATGCCGCGCCGTTCAATCTCCTCCACGACCAGAGCGGCAATAGCAGCTGCATCTGAAATGGTCGCAGTTGCCAGCTCAACAGGCCGAACCGTCGCGGCAGATGCTGGAACGAACACCGCATATGCGCCGTCGTGAAGCGCGATGAGTGTCTGCAATTGACCCCAGCCATATACATGGACGGTAATGTCAAACCCTTCGGCCCGAAGTGTCCGTTCGACACTCTTCGCGGCTTGGTCGGCCTTGGTGTCGTCAGGTGCGGTGGTGGCGAAGATTATCTCGCGCAATCCGAATTCCAGCGCGAGAGCCGCGCGGCAGTCTTTCAGGATTGTCGCGTGCTTGAGCGGTTTGTCGACTCTGCGGCACTGCACGCCAACTGCCCTCGACGGCTCTCCTTGACGGTAACCCAAGATATCAATGCCACCTTGGGCTTGGCCATTGCGGCCATATTCCTTTGCATTTGGGTCGCCGAGCTCTTCCCGGAAGAGAACGACACAGTTGCGCTGAAAGGCATAAGGGTCCCTCGGCTTGAGAATTTCGTTCGCTAGTCGCTGGCCAACCGGCACTATGCTGGTAGTGGCAATGATCTCTCCCGTAGCTGTTGATTGCGGTTTCGACATGATCGGATCATTGCGGAACAAGTGATGAACTTCAACCTCTCAACGGATCACTTTATACCAGAAATATCGACAACTTTTCCGGCGATCGAGCAATCCCGTGCCTCGGTGAAGCGAGATCAGCGTTGGAAGATTTTAGTCATAGGTGGTCAGCCGTACAATCTGTCCGCAGCGCGCAAATGATGTGACGGTTACCCGGCATCGCCTGATCTGACTGACCTGAGAGTGCACGGCACCTCTGCGATTGTCGAGGCCGCTAGACGCCGCTACCGCATACAAAGATGATTTGAGGGACAAATGCCGATTTTATCGTGGTTGACGCGTGAGCAGGATGTGAAGGCGGCGGACAGGGTTCCCTATCGCCTGCTCGAGCGGGACGATGCCTTGTCCTATGGCGATCATGACGGCGGCAACATGCTGATCCAGGGTGACAACCTGGAGGCGCTGAAGGCCCTGCTGCCCTATTATCGTGGGCAGGTGAAATGCATCTATATAGATCCGCCCTACAACACCCGTTCGGCATTCGAGCATTACGACGACAATCTGGAGCACAGCCGATGGCTGGCGATGATCTGGCCGAGGCTGGAACTGCTGCGCGAGCTGCTTGCTGAAGATGGAAGCATTTGGGTGTCGATCGATGACAATGAGGGTCATTACCTTAAAGTCATCATGGACGAGGTGTTTGGTCGGGAAAATTTCGTCGCGAGCAATGTGTGGCAGAAGCGATATTCAAGGGAGAACCGCGAAACCATTGGCGATGTACATGAATACATCTTTGTCTACGCTAGAGAAAAGGAGCGGTTCAAATCTGCAAGGAACAAGCTTCCGCTCGATGAAAAGCAGGCCAAGATTTATCGGAACCCCGATGATCCGAATGATCCCGATCCGGCGAAGCGATGGCGTGGGCTACCAATGACCGCACAGGGCTATAGGCCTAACCAAATGTATGAAATAACTGGACCGAATGGGAAGGTGCATACGCCTCCCGAGGGGCGGTGCTGGTCGATGGTCGAACCCGAGTTCCAAAAGCTGAAGGCTGCCGGCAGGATTTACTGGGGTAAAAATGGAGATGCACAGCCATCCGTGATCCGCTTCCTCTCGGAGGTTCCCGGTCTGGTGCCTTGGACATGGTGGCCGCATGAAGATGTCGGCCATACCGATGAAAGCAAAAAGGAAGCGAACCACATTTTCGGCGCAGACGTGAGCTTTGGGACACCTAAGCCGGAGCGCCTTATGGCTCGGATCCTGCAAATTGCCACGAACCCGGGCGATCTCGTTCTCGACTCTTTCCTTGGATCCGGCACAACCCCGGCCGTGGCACATAAGATGGGCCGCCGCTGGATCGGCATCGAAATGGGCGATCATGCGCAAACACATTGCGTCCCTCGTCTGAAGAAGGTCATCGAAGGCGAGCAGGGCGGAATCAGCGAAGCTGCCAATTGGAAGGGCGGCGGCGGCTTTGCCTTCTACCGTCTCGGCAGTGAGGTTTTCGGTCCTGACGGTACAATTTCGGCGGGGATCAAGTTTGCTCCGCTCGCCGCGCATATCTGGTTCGCGGAGACGGGCACTCCGTTGGCCGATATCGCGGCAACTCCATTCCTCGGCGCACACGATGGAACAGGAATTGCGTTACTCTACAATGGCATCCTCGGCGACAAGAGTGTCATTGGCGGCAACGTCCTGACCCGCACCACGCTTGCTATCATTCGCGAAGCCGCCGGCGATTTCGACGGGCCGCTCATCATCTATGGCGAGGCTAGCAGGATCGGTCCGGATGCTCTGAAGCGTGAGCGGGTGACCTTCAAGCAGACCCCCTATGATGTGAGGGCGCGCTGATGCAGCTGAAGACCTATCAGCGCGATACGCTCGCTACGTTGCGCCGTTTCTTGAGAGATGCGCGCGTGCGCGGGCCGAAAGCGGCCTATGAAGCGATCACCTCCGAACCGGAACAGGCCAAAAGATTACGCGGCTTTGGCGGCGCCTACGCCCCATTGCTGGCTGACGAGGAGCTTCCCTATGTCTGCCTCCGCTTGCCGACCGGCGGCGGCAAAACCGTGTTGGCAGCGCATTCGGTCGCGGTGGCGGCGCAGGAATACATCGGGCAGGAGTTCCCGATGGTGCTGTGGCTGGTGCCGTCCACCACGATCCGCAAGCAGACTGCCGAAGCCTTGCAGAACCCGCGCCATCCCTATCGCATGGCCCTAGCCGAGCATTTCGGGGAGCCGGTGCGCGTGCTCGACATGGCCGATTTCCTGCGTCTACGGCCGCATGATCTCGGGCGTCACCTGTGCGTGATCGTCAGCACGATCCAGAATTTGCGCGTCAGCGATACCGATGGGCGCAAGGTTTATGCGCATCAGGAGGATCTCGAACCCTTTTTCACCAAGGTGAGCAAGCGCGCGCCGGGGCTTGAGACGCTGGGCGAGGAACTGGCGGCAAAGGTCGGCGGTGATCCGAATGACATCCGTTTCAGCTTCGCCAACCTCATGCATCTTCACCGCCCGCTCATGATCGTGGACGAGGCGCATAAAGCGGTGACCGGGCTGTCGCGCGAAATGCAGGCGCGAGTGAATCCCATCGCCGTGATCGAGTTCACCGCAACGCCGCACAAGAAGAGCAACATCCTGCACTCGGTCAGCGCGCTCGAATTGAAGAACGAGCAGATGATCAAGCTCCCCATCCAACTGGGTGAGCACCAGACCTGGCAGGGCGCGGTAACCGCCGCGATCCTTAATCGCGCAGAATTGGCTGATGAGGCGGCGAAAGACCGCGAGGGCTATATCCGGCCGATCGTTCTGTTTCAGGCTCAAGACAAAGGGCAGGAGGTTACCGTCGATGTGCTCAAGCAGCACCTCATCGACGTCCACCGGATCGACCCGCGCAGTATTGCAATCGCCACGGGCGAGCAGCGAGAGCTCGATGGTATTGATCTGTTCGATGCGAACGCCGACCCGCTGATCGAGTTCATCATCACCAAGGAGGCGCTGAAAGAGGGTTGGGATTGCTCTTTCGCGTATGTCTTCTGCTCGGTGGCGAATATCAAGAGCTCGACCGATGCCGAACAGCTGCTCGGCCGCGTACTGCGCATGCCCTATGCGACGCGGCGGAAGTCGGACAAGCTCAACAAGGCCTACGCCCATCTCGTCAGCAAGAGCTTCGCTGAAGCTGCGACAGCACTGCGGGATCGCCTCGTCGATATGGGTTTCGAGGAGACCGAAGCCGAGGAGAATATTGAAGCTGATCCGCTTCTCGGCAACGATGATGCGGACGATCTTTGGTCGCCGCGGCGCAAGCCGAAACCGTCGGTCAAGATCGAGGTAGAGGCGAGTGACGAAGAGTTGTTTGCCGCCAGTGAGGCCGCCTCGGACAAGATTGCCGTCACCAGGGAGGAGGGCGGCGCGGCCAGTATCGTGGTCACGGGTTTTGTACGGGAAGATGAGCTCGAACAGGTAGCAGCAGCCCTTCCGCCCAAAGCGGCGCAACGGGTCAGAGAAGAGGTCAAGAGGTACCACGCCGAGCACGCTCACAAAGCATCAGCGGCGGAATTGGGGGAAGAGTTCGTCATTCCTGCGCTGATGGCGCATGTGCAGGGCGAGCTTGTCTTCGCCGACAGCGAGAGGTTGGCCGAGTATTTCGAGTGGTCGCTGCGGGACGCACCGGTTCAGCTCAGCAAGAACGAATTCGATGTAAACGCGACCGAGGATGGGTTCGAGATCGACCTTGATGGCAACCACCTGAAGCTGAAGCCGACCGATCAATCAGACCAGTTGCTGCTCGACATTGCCGTGGAAGGTTGGACCGAAGCTGGATTGGTAGCTTTGCTTGCGAAGCAGGTGCGCGCGGATGATGTGCCCGCCAGCGACATGTTCGCGTGGCTATCAGCCGTGGTCCGACATCTCACCGATACCCGCAAGCTGCCCCTAGCCGCGCTGATGCGCTGCCGCTTCATTCTGGCGCGCAAGCTCAAGGAGAAGGTCGATGCTCTCCGCACCGCGGCCCGCAAGAATGCCTATCAGACCAGCCTTTTTGCGCCTGATGCCCAAGTGGAGGTTTCGTTTGAAAACGGCTTTCTCTTCTTCGACGGCATGTTCGACGGCGTGCCGTGCTATCGCGGCACGAAGTACACTTTTGGGAAGCATTTTCTCGGCCCCGACCGTGTCGCGAGGTTTGATGGTAAAGGCGAGGACGGCGCTGAGGGCGAGGAATTCAAGGCTGCTCGTTTGATCGATGCCATGCCTGAAATCGAGTATTGGGTTCGGAACGTTGCCGGCCATCCAAATGCTTTCAAGCTACCGGTATCCGGGGGGTGGACCTATCCGGATTTCGTCGCGAAGCTGAAGGATGGCCGCTTGCTGGTCGTCGAATACAAGGGCGGCCACCTCGTTGCGGATTCAGCGGAGAAGCGCAATGTCGGCGAGCTGTGGGAAGCCAGCAGCGGTGGGCGCGGCGTTTATGTGTTCGCCGAGCGAGTAGTTGATGGGAAAGATGTGAGGGACCAGATCCGCGCAGCGCTTTCCTGATATTGGTCGAGCGTAGCCTTGCCTTCGCACGGGCTCATTTTTCAGGACCCGTTTCCGTTGACGCATCTTCCCCCCGCCGCATGGTCCGGTACACCGTTGGCCGCGATACCTTGAACAGCTTACCGAGGTCGCTGATCGAGTACTCGCCGGTGGCGTGCATTTTGAGCAGTTCGCGCTGCTGAAGATCAGAGAGTTTGGGGGGCTTGCCGCGTAGCTTGCCCTTGTCCCGGGCGATCTTCATGCCCTCGCGGGTGCGCAAGCGGATGAGGTCGCTCTCGAACTCGGCGAAGGTGGCGAGGATGTTGAAGAACATCCGGCCCATGGGATCATTGGGGTCGTAAACCTGCTTGCCCAGCGCAAGGCTCACGCCTCGCTTCTCCAGTTCATCTGCGATTGCCCGGGCGTCCGGCACTGATCGGGCAAGGCGATCGAGCTTGGGTACGACCAATGTCTCGCCCGCGCGGACCGCGGCCAACGCCTGGGCGAGGCCGGGGCGGTCGCGGTTGCGGCCGGTCAGGCCATGGTCGGTGTAGATGCGGTCCTCGGGGACGCCGAGCTCGATCAGCGCCCGGCGCTGGGCGGTGAGATCCTGCTTGTCGGTCGAGCAGCGGGCATATCCGATAAGCGTGTTGGTCATTTGTAACGGATGAGGCCCCTGTGTGAGAAATTAAAGCGTACCACCTTAATGAGAGAGCGAGCAAGCCGAGATTACGGAGGGCAGGGGGGTCTGACCTCTGGTAGCCAGAAAGTGTCCGTTGAGCGATCCGATGCGGTCGCACGAGCCTTGCTCATTTCAAATGTATTGACCTGC